>Ga0316224_1000032_pt1 | contig 211396 bp, 160 predicted proteins | sample TBH18013metaG_FD_206254 | JGI IMG/M metagenome (GOLD analysis project Ga0316224, IMG submission 206254) | Freshwater microbial communities from Trout Bog Lake, Wisconsin, USA - TBH18013 | ecosystem: Environmental > Aquatic > Freshwater > Lake > Hypolimnion/Profundal zone | place: USA...
GCGCCGCACAACGGCCTTCAGTTAAGCAGCGTTAGAAGTACAGCTTCATGCCGATCTGCATGATGCGGGCATCGTTGGCGCCGGTGATGACGCCGAACGAGCTGGAAGGCGTAGCGCCGCCACCGTAATCGGTGCCCGGGTTATACAGGTTTACATGGTTGAAGGCATTGAACATCTCCCAACGGAACTGGAAATACTTCGATTCGTTGTACTTGATGTCCTTGAAGAAGGAGAGGTCGAAGTTGACCATTCCCGGTCCGATGATGGTTTGTGCGTGCGAATTTCCGTACCGTGTGTAAGGCGGGTTGACGAAGGCGGCGGTGTTGAACCAATGATCCCGCGTGTGGATTCCGCTTCCGCTGTTAGGATTCTGGCCGGCAACGGCGTCAGGATAGTTGCCCGCGCGGCCGCCCATGTCGTTGTTGACGTCGGACCCTGCTGAGATGAAGCTTCCGGATTGCCAGGTGGTGATGCCGTCAAACTGCCATCCGCCGACGATCTGGTTTGCGATTCCCTTGGCATTGCCCATGAAGAGCTTGCCATGGCCAAAGGGCAGCGCATAGATGTAGTTAAACACCGCATGCTGCGCCATCTGGAAGGGGCCGTAGTTGAGCTTGAGGTTCTTGATGTCGAAGAGTTCGGCTTCGTCCTGCTGGGCCACTTCAAGGTCCTTCGCCCAGCTATAAGCCGCGGTGAATCCGAGGCCGTTGGCGAAGCGCCGTTCCAAGTGGACGTTCAGAGCATCGAAGTTCGAGTAGCCTTCGAAGGTGTTGCCGCAGATGTAGCCCAGTGTCGGGTAAGGCACACGGGTCTGCACATTGGCGGTGGATGGGTCGCTGGGATTGTAAGGTGTGGTTGCCAGGTTGGTGTCGTAGCGGATGGGCAGGCTGAAGCCGTGCGTACCCACATAGCCGACCTGCAATACGAACGCGCCGGGCAGCTCATGCTGAATGTTGAAGTTCCACTCGGCGTACTTCGGGACCTTTTTCTCGACCGAGTCGTTGAGGGCAACAGGAACCAGGTTGACACCCGCGCAGCAGGTAGTGACCGGGGCGGAGAACAGGAGGTAAGGAGCAGGATCACTGGATCCGCTCGGAACCACGATGTCAGAGCCCGGGATCTGGAACGCAGGCAGGTTCTGCGCAGTTGCGTCGATTGAGTTGTAATCGAAGTTCTCGTTCACATACGGAGGCTGGAAGTGCTGCTGAGCATATTCCCAGGCACGGGCGCCGCCGCTGGTGATGGAGAAGCCGCCGCGGATAACGGTCTTGGGCAGCCACTTGGGGCTGTAGGCCATTCCGAGGCGGGGCAGGAAGTTGGTTTTCTGTGCGGGATAGATGCGGTCCGGCATGGTTTTGCCCGCATAGAGCATGGTCTGGGTTGCCGTATCGAAGTTGACAAACTGGTTGTTGACTTCGCGGGCATTCTGAAGGAGTTCCCAACGGACGCCGAGGTTGAGGGTCAGTTCAGGAGTGATTCTCCAGTCGTCCTGGCCGAAGCCGGAAACGCTCGCCCACTGAAGGTTGTAGGGATAGTCACCAGCGCCTTTCAGGGCGGCGTGGGCATAGTTAGGAACGCCCAACAGGAGATCGGCCATCGGATTGCCGGTGCCCGGGACGGCCACAGTTCCACCAGAGGTGTAGCCGGTGGTGTAGAAGCCGTTGAAGTCGAACTCGCCATTTTGGGTGGCCCAGCCAAGATCGCCGTAGGTGATGTTACGGAAGTCTCCGCCCACCTTGAGGATGTGGTGGCCGCGGGTGATCATGACCAAGTCAGCGATCTGGGTGTTGATGTTGGTGTCGCCGGTAGGCTGCCATGCGCCGGGGCCGGTAGAAGCAAAGCCGGAGACGGCAACTTGCGGAATGCCCATGGCAAAAGCGTCGGGGCTGATGTTGTTGATGCCAAAGACTGTTCCCGACAGGTTGGTGGCCGAGATTTGGCTCTGGCCTTCATAGATCTGCTGGTGGGCATAGCCAAAGTGGACGTTGTTGACGATATTGGGGCTGAAGGTGTGGGCCCACTCCGCGCCCACGATGGGGTAGCCTTTGCGCCAGATGGACATGCCGGTATAGGGATTCACGCCGGGAGCGTCGTCAGCGAATTTGTTGATGGAGACGAAGCCATCGATGTGGTCTTTCTGGCTGAGGTAATAGTCAATGCGCGCCAGACCCTGGTCGTTTTGGACGGACTCATTGGTGACGGCCGACAGGTTGTAGCCGGGTCCGGGAGTTCCGGACGGGGCAACGAAATAGGTGGCAATCTGCTTGGCGAAGTTGCCGATGCGGGCGGGATCGATCTTGTTCAAGACGCCGCCGAACTGGAACTGTGTGCCGGTGAGCGGATCAATGGCGACCGCGCTCTCGCCTGAAAGATCGCCGCCCAGTTCAGCAGCGGTGGGGTTCAGGATGTTGGAAACGTTGCCCCTGGTGGTGCGGGTGGCTTCGTAGTTCAGGAAGAAGAAGAGCTTTTCCTTCTTGATGGGTCCGCCAAAGCTGCCGCCGAACTGCTGCTGCTTGAGCTGGTTCTTCTTGCCGCTGAAGTTGAATGCATTGTTGGCATCCAAAGCGTCATTGCGGATGAAGTCGAATCCGACGCCATGGAACTGGTTGGTGCCGTTCTTGACGGTTGCGGTAAGAATGGTCTGACCATAGCCGTACTCGGCGGAGAAGGTGTTCTGGAGGAGTTTGAATTCGCCCAGTGCGTCGACGGAGGGGCTGACGCCGTAGGAGCCGCCGCGCTCGATGCGGATTTCAACGCCGTCAAACAGATAGCTGTTGCTGAACAGACGGCTGCCTTCGCTGATGATCTGGTTGCCGGCCGAGTCGCCGTTGTTATTCGGTGAGTTGAGATAAACATCGTTGGCGAGTGCGGCGAGCTGCACAAACTGGCGGCCGTTGAGGGGCAGATCGACGACCTGCTGGTTCTCAATGACTTCGCCTACGTCGGCGGTGTCAGTGTTCAGGGTGGCCAAGGTCTCAGTGACGACGACGTTTTGGCTTACCTGGCCGAGTTCCAGGGCAATGTCATACCGAAGGGTCTGGTTGACCTGGAGTTGGATGTTCTGAAGATCGACGGATTTGAAGTTCTGCATCTCCGCGTGGATGGTGTATGCACCCGGGAAAAGGGTGTTGAAAGAATAGGCGCCCACACCGTTTGTCGTCTCAGTGGTTTTCACCGAAGTTCCGACGTTGGTGACGGTGATTTTGGCTCCTACGATCACGGCGCCGCTGGCGTCGCGCGCCGTACCCACGATGCTGCCGTAGGTAGTTTGCGCGATGGAGCGTGTAAGCATGCCGGAGACGAGAAGCAGTGCACAGATCGCAATGATCATGCGCTTTGTTGCAAAGGTACTCATGCGTCCTCCTCAGAATCTGTTCGTGTCGGCAAAAGCGTTCTTGTGCGCACCACTATCGTGACTTCAGCCGGACCTCGATAGACGGAGCCCGGCGGATGCGCACAATTGAGAGGCGCAGCAAGACCTCACGCGGTGTCGATAAAACGCCCACAAAAGTACGTAGCGCACTCGACATCATATGACTGAATTGCTGGAGCGGAATGCTAGGAGAAAACGTTTGCAGTTGTCAAGTGGAATTTGCGAGGGCGGTGCAAGGGTTTTTATTGTCTTCGTAACTTGTTGAAACAATGAGGGAAACTATCGAGGCGGGGTATGCCGGCGGTGCGGGGCTATGGGGCGGTCGCCTGGCGGCAGCGCGCGGGGATGAAGCTGGACTCAAGGAACGATTCAGGCAGATTGCAGCGCGGGCAAAAGGCGCCATTCCTGACGGGTCGCCCGATGAGCGGGAAGGCCGACGAATTTAAGCAACAGGTTGGGAGGCCTGCCTGGATCGAGTTCCGAGCACGGTCTGGATATCGCCAGCCGCATGGCGAATGATGACGATGGTGGCCGCGCGGGCGGCCTGGGGATCACGCCGGCTGATGGCTTCAACGAGGCCGTAATGAAGGGGCAGATCTTTTGCGCACCCACCGGGCACCTGGATGGAGACATCCCGGCCGATGCGGAGAGCCTTGCCGATGGACTGGATCATTTTGTTCAGGATATCGTTGCCGCAGCCCCTAATGATCTCGTTGTGGATGGCAAGGTCAGCCTGGATGTAAGCCTCCGGGTCATCGAGATGCTCTTCCATCTGGGCGAACAAGGCCTTGATGCGAGCGATTGTGGCTTCGTCACCGCGCTCGGCAGTGAGAGCGGCAGCCGCGGGTTCGAGAAACTCCCGGACTTCGCTCATGTTGCGGAGGAAGGCCTCGTCCGCGCCAAATTCGCATTGCCAATTGAGCACATCCGGATCGAGATGGTTCCAGCCTGCACGGTCACGGGATCTCATGCCCTGCCCGTGGCCAACCTCCACGAGTCCCTTGGCCTCGAGGACCTTGACGGCTTCCCGCAGCACGGTGCGGCTCACGCCGAGCATGCGGCATAGCTCCGGTTCAGCGGGAAAGTCGATGCGCTCAGAGCCGGCACGCACAATCTCTCGAGCCAACCCATTGGCTACCTGAACAAACAGCTTGTCACCGCGGATGGGGCGCTTTGTGTCCTCCGCATTCAGGTCTTGAAGCCCCCTCTCCAACGATTCCAATTGCAAGCTCATAGACCGGATGCTACCATCTCCAGTCGTCATATGACTCAGCATTTTTCATTGGCCAAAAGGCGCTTTGAAGCCACAACCAGCCGTCTCATGGGTTGAAATGAGGCCGGGTGGGCCCGGCAAACGCCGAGGCCGTGAGGGGTGGCTGCCACACCGGGCGGCACCGGGGTCGCCGCGCATAAGGAAGACCATGATGAAAATCCACCGTATTTTTCTCGCCGTTCTCTTCCCTTCTCTTCTTGTCATCTGCGCTTCACGTTCAGGGGCACAGGCTCAAACTTCCGCGGGATTCTCTCTTGTGGCGGTGGACGACTGCGGCAATCCGGCCCAGGAGGGTCATCTGGTGGAGGGGCGTGACGGAGAGGTGCCTGCATTCCTCGCGCCGAAGGCGAGCGCTGAGGAGAGGAGCATCTCCGGGGGAGCGAAGGTGGTGTACCGCTACGCCGGTGTGGCGGCCGGCGCACGCTACAAGCTGCGCGTGGTGACCCTTGGCGACCACGCCGGGCAGGCCGCAAAGCTGAGCGCGGGCGGGATTGAGCTTGAGGCGCGCATCGAAGAGCCGGAGCACCAGGCTGCCAGTCGTGAGATCGATATCCCGGCCGCAGCCATCGAGAACGGTGTGCTGGAATTGAGGTTCGAAGCTGCCGGGCAAGGGGATATCGCGGTGAGCCTGATTGAGCTCTGGTCCACCGCCCCGGAGCTTGCGAACAACCTGAATCTCCAGGCCGGCGGGGATAGCCAGGGGGCAGTCACCGGGGTCGTGACGGACTGGCTGAACCGCCCGGCGCCGCGGACCTTGATTGTTGCCGGCGCCCCTGGCAGCGCGGAGATTCGCGGAGCGGCGGACGCGGCGGGCCACTTCTCGATCCGGGCGCCCTTGGCGTGGGGCTCAGCAGAGCCGCGGCTGGTTAACGTGCGAGCGGCGCGGGGAAAGAACTCGGCGTCAGCGACACTCAACTCGCTTGAGGTTTTCGCTCCCGACATTCACTTGACGCCACGGCCGTCAACGGTTCAAGGAACGGACACGCTGAAGGTGGATCTGGGCGGAACGTGGAAGTTCGCCGTTCAGCCGGCCCCGCGGTTCTGGGAACCGGGGACCGTGGGGGCGGCTTCAACAAGCACGATTCAAGTGCCGGGCGAATGGGCGATGCAGGGGTTTACCGTTCCCAAGGGCGGCGCCGCCGGATACTGGCGAACGGTTGAGATTCCCCGCGATTGGCAGGCGAAGCGCATCAAGCTGAAGTGCGATGCCGCGTTCAGCCTAGCCGAGGTGTGGGTGAACGGCAAGAAGGCCGGGCAGTACGAAGGCGGCTTTACGCCATTCGAGTTCGACATCACGGACGAGGTGGAAGCCGGCAAGAGTGCCGTGATTGCCCTGCGCCTGCAGCAGGACACAATGGCCGCGGACCTTTCGTCGATGATCAACTACGCGCAGCACGATTTAGGCGGCATCACGCGGAAGATCTATCTGTTTGCCGTGCCCGCGGTGAATCTGTATCGCCTGCATGCGGAGACGCGATTCGACAGCAGCTTCACGGATGCCACTCTGCACCTGACGCTGGGAGTGGCGAATCAATCGCAGTCTGCCGCTGAAGGAGCGGAGTTGCGGCTGCGCCTGACCGATCCTGAAGGCAAGCCGGTCGCCTTGCATTCGGACGCGCTGCGCCTGCCGGCATTGCGTGCCGGCGAGGACCGGGTGCAGACGGTGGATATTCCCGTGGCCCAGCCTCGGCATTGGGAGAACGAGCATCCGTGGCTTTATCACTTGACCGCCGAACTGGTTGCCAATGGCGCCGTGCTTGAGACCGCCGAACGGCACATCGGGTTCAGGCAAATCGAGATCCGTGGGAATCAACTGATCCTGAATGGGCAACCCATCAAACTGCACGGGGTTGAAAGGCATGAGACCAACCCGGCGCGTGGCCGTTCGCTGGAAGCAGGAATGTGGCTCCAGGACGCGAAGCTCTTGCATGAAGCGAATATGAACTACGTTTTCACCTCTCACTACCCCGTGCCGGAGGAGTTTCTGGATGCGTGTGACGAGGTGGGTTTGCTGGTGACCGAGGAGATGCCGTCAGTGTGGGTGGGCTGGCAGAACGGAACAGGGGATGCGCCCAAGGGCAGCACCGATCCGCGCTATTACCAGACCATGGCGACGATCGACGCAACAGCGATCGAGAAGGACCGCAGCCATCCTTCGATTGTTTTTTGGCAGACCTGCGACGAGTGCATCTGGGGCAGAAACTACGCCAGCCTGATGGCGTTGTTCGCGGCGAAGGACTCGAGCCGGCCGGTGAACTTCTCGTATGAATCGGGCACCAGCAAGTTCTTCTCGCAGCACTACCCGTCGATTGACGAAGCCCGCAAAGCGCAGGCGGACAGCGGGAAGCCGATTATCTACGATCAGTACTGCCACATCAATAATTACAATCGCCGCGAGCACTTTACCGATCCCGGGTTGCGCGACTACTACGGCAAAGCCATTGCCCCCATGTGGGATGCGATGTATGCCAACCCCGGGATCGCCGGCGGGGCCATCTGGGAGTGGAGCGACGACGTTTTTCAGCTTCCCCCTTCAGGCCACGAGCGCGACCGGTTCCAGGGCTATCTTGATCCGCAGAATGGGCGCTGGCTGGTGGGTTACGGGCCGTGGGGAGTGGTGGATTCGTGGCTGCGCAAGAAGCCGGAGTTCTGGAACGTCAAGAAGGCGTACTCGCCAATCAGGATTCGCGAGCACGAGGCCATCGCCCTGGATGCCGGCGGGCAGTTGCGGATTCCGGTTGAGAATCGATACTTCTTCACCAATCTGAATGAGTTGAAGATCGACTGGGTTTACGGCGCGTCGCAGGGAACCGCCACGGCCAACGTGCCGGCCCAGTCACGGGGCGTCATCGAGATCCCCTTGCCGGAAGGGGCTGCGGGGAATCCCGAACTCACGCTCAAGTTTTTCAACCGGGGAGAGCTGGTAGACGCCTACATCCTGCCGGTTGGAAAGGGGCTCGCGGCTGCAGAAGCGGCAGGCAACGCGCCGTCCGGCACCGCGCCGCGTCTTGAGCGAGGCGAAAGCTCCTTCATGGTGCGCACGCAGGGCTCCTACTGGGAGTTTGATCGCAAGAGCGGATTGCTGATGGCGGGTGGAGACTCAACGCGGCCAGCCTCTGTGGTGGGCGGGCCGTATCTCGCCATCACGCCGCTTGAGCTTGCCGGGTTCGGGCAGATCTCCGGGCCCAATGTCGCCTTGGAGCCGCCGGTGATGAACTGGAACGCATCGAGCGTTGAGGCGAAACTGGAAGACGGCTCTGTCGTGATCCGAGCCAGCGGCAGCTACCCGGAGTACTCCGGGAGCTACACGGCCCGGATCGACGGTTCCGGCCATCTGACGGTTGACTACCGCTTCGAGTTCAACGGAACCGAAGCGCGCGTGCGCGAGATTGGCCTGATGTTCGATGCGCCCGCTACAGCCAACGTCCTCAATTGGAAGCATCAGACCCAGTGGAGTTGGTACCCCGATGGCCACATCGGCCGGCCCGAGGGCAGCGCGCCCGCCTTCCGCGACGCTGCCGCCTGGCCGCAGGCCGTTTGGGGGCAGACGCCTCTGTGGCCGTGGGAACTCGACTCGACCGCCGAAGGAACCAACGATTTCCGCAGTTCGAAGTTCAATATCCTCTGGGCATCGCTGACGAACGCGCAAGGGCAGGGCCTGCGCGTGGACTCCGATGGGCGCCAGAGCGTACGCGCCTGGGTTGATCGCGACACCGTGAAGCTTCTGGTCTCCGACTTTGCCAATGGAGGCAGCGAGGTGTTTCTGCGCGACACGCACTGGAGCAACGAGCAGAAGACTCTGCACAAGGGCGATGTGATCTCGGGAAGCGTTCGGCTGACAATCGACGGCGAGCTACGGTAAGCTCACGCTGCACGAGCGCGGTTACGGAAGCGATTCTCTGCCACCCCCTGCGACGTTGCGCCGGTGACGAGGGCCACCGGCGCGACTTTCCCTTACGCCTCCTCCGGCAAGTCTGTAAGGCGCACCTTTACCACCTGCGTGGTGACGGCCGGACCTTCGCTGGGGCCCGTGTAGTTGCCCCAGGTGAGATCGGGATAGAAGCAGAAGTTATAGAGGCTGAAGGTGACCTGTCCGTTGGGCAGCACGCCGGCGCGGGCCGCGATCTGGGCGTCGCCTTCCGCACGGAGGCGAACGTTTCCGCCGGCCAGGATGCAGGAGGCCCACCAGATGTTCTCCTTCATTGAGCGGAAGTCATTCGACGCGCCTGGCCCGCGGCCTTGCTTGCCGTAGAGAAAGAAGTCGCTCACGTCTTCGGCCCAGGGCCACTCCGGTTTGGCCCCGTACTTGAGTTCGGCATGGGCGGGCAGTTTGAAGGCGACACCGTGGGGCCGACCGATGTGGTCCTCGGGATAAACAGACCACAGGGATGAGCGGTTCCACGCCAGCTTCTCGACAGTCTGCGGCAGCAGGTAGGCGATGCCGACCTGCCCCTTTTGCTGTCTTTCTTCGCGAAGCCGGTACACGGTGGTGATCAGGCCGGCTCCGTCAATCGTGATTTCAAAGTCGACCGGATAGCTCTCGATCCCCTCGGCATCCTTGAACTCGCCCGAGGTCGATATCCACGCCCCCTCTGCGTCAGCGACGGCTTCAAACTTGCGCAGCAGCCAGTTTTCCGAGAGGGGCCCCATACCCAGGTCAACGTACGGCCCGCCGGCAATCACCGGTTGGTTGTCAAAGCGCGCCTCGGAGATCAGTCCGGTCGCCTCATTGATGGTGACAGAAAAGCGCGGCCCGGTAACGACGACGCGACCGCCGGTCTTCTCGAGCTTGACCGGGGCCGGCTTTGGCGCGGCAATCGACGGCTTCGTCGTGCCAATGGGCAGCTTGAACCGATCGATGACTTGATTGGGCGCTATGCCACCGGAAACAAAATCCAACTGCACCGTGTCGCCGGCCTTCCAAGGCTGCGCGGGAATCTCAAGATACCCCGATTGATGCGGCGGCAGGTCGACCACAAGTTTCTGGTTCACCAGCGAGCCGCAGGTGCAGCGGATCTCAATCTCATTCAGGTTGGTGTGATCGAAGGCGTTGCGAATGGGAATGAGCAGCGGTTCTCCATCTTTTGGAGCCGCGATGGGCTGATCGCAGATGCGAATCGGCGAGTACGCTTTTTTGGTCTCCCAGTATTCCGGCTTCTCCCGTCTCCATCCGTCAATCACGCCCCAGGGGCCATAGCCCGCGGGCCCATCGGGCAACAGGAAGATCTCATCGATGCCGGCCCAGATGGAACCGCCCAGGCAGCCGTCGGACGAGACGAACTTGTCGCCGAATTGCTTGATGCTCTGCCCCCAGAAGGCGCGAACGCCCGGGTCGCGCCGCAGCGTTCCCAGGTTGTAGCACGAGACGTGCGCAAACTCATCGTTCAAAGCGGGGTTGGTGGCGCTGCTCAAGTCAGAGTTGACGCCGGCATAGTGCTTGCTATAGATCTCCACGGGCAGCGGCAGCGGGGCCTCGTCAGGATAGCTGAAGATGGTGGGCCGGCTTGGGTCGTGGCTGGTGACGAACCGGCGCTCCTGGGCAAAGTTGCTTCCCCAATGGCTCTCGTTGCCGAGCGACCAGAACAAGACGGATGCATGGTCGCGGTCGCGGCTGATCATCTCAGCAAACTGGCTCATAAAGCGCGCGGTGAACTCGGGGTCGGAGGATGGGCCCTTCTCCACATTCGACCAGCACACCGCTGTCTCTTCTTCCAGGTAAATGCCATGGCGGTCGCAGGCATCGAGGAAATGTTCAGAGGGCGGATAGTGGGAGGTGCGGACAAAATTGATGTTCCCCTCGCGCAGGATCTTCGCATCCATCTCGTCGAACTCGGGCGGAACCGCCCGCCCGTAGACCGGATGAATACTATGACGGCAGACGCCGCGCAGTTTCACGGGGTTTCCGTTCACCAGCAGTTGGTTGCCCTCGCGCTGAACGGTGCGGAAGCCGATGCGCCGCCGAACAGACTGCGCAACCGCGTTGCCGATCAGGAGCGAAACCTCAAGCGTGTAGGTGTTGGGGTGTTCGCCATCCCAACGCCTGGGGGCGGGCACCACAATGTCAGCATTTGCGGATTGGCTGTGGGCGGCGAAGGGAATCGTGCCTGGCTTCAGGGACAGTGCTTGTCCGGAGTCGTCGGTCACCTTGACTTCAAGCCGGCCTGGGACAACGTTTGCTGACGACAAATCGGCGACGAGACGAATGCGGCCGTCCTGGTACTTGTCGTCCAAGCCCACGGTTACGGAAAGGGAGCGGAGATAGTCGCGCCCCACCGCGAAGAGGCGCACGTCGCGCAGGATTCCGCCGATCAGATGCTTGGCATAGTAGCTTTCCTGCGAGATGTCGTCGCTGCGATCGGTCACGCCCACCACGAGATCTGCGTCCTGACCCGGCTTCACGTGGTCGGTGATCTCGCAATCCCACCCGGTGAAGCCGCCGAAGTGGTCGCGCAGGTAGATTCCGTTCACCCACACGCGGGCATAGCTGTAGACGCCATCGAAGCGGAGAAAGATTCTCTGGTTGGCAAAGTCGGCGGGAATCCGGATCGTTCGCCGGCACGGATATTCACGATTCGGCACAATTGAAAATCCCTGCGTCGCGAATTCGTTGGGGACGGTCATCTTCGCCCAGGAAGAATCGAGCGGCGACTTCCAGAACTCCGCCGGGGGATCCATGTTCACGCGCCACTCGCCGGCCAGGTTGACGACCGGCTGGCGCACACCGGCCACCGACGCAGGCACCGGCACCAGGGCCTGAACCGAGGCATCCGCGGAGGCTTCGCCATTCAGAACGCCTGCACCGCGCAGAAGTTGGCTCTTGCCCGCCACGCATAATGCACCAAGGGCTTCAACAAAGGTTCGTCTATTCACAAAGAACTCCTCTTGCAGTGCGCACCGAAAAGGCGCGGCACGCGCACAGATCAACTTCTGCTACTCTTCGTAGTTTGGCCAGAGACTAAGCCCCTCTCCACCCTCGTGTCAAGATAAGGGGTTGTGCGCGTGATGGTTTGCGATTGGTAAAGCCGGCGGCGCGGGGGATGCGCGCCAAGGGCCATCCCGGCTTGACAGAGGGCCGTGCAGCCCGCACAATGCGAATTGATTACATTGGTGTTACCTGAAATCTCGCGAACGCCGCGGTCGTTCGTGTGAGGGAAACGGATGCAATGCGAATCACTCAAGTGAAGAGCTGGCTGGTTGAAGGCATCAAGTACAACTGGGTTCTGATCAAGATTTATACGGATGCAGGGATCACCGGCATCGGCGAAGGCACCAACTGGCCGGGGAGCCCGCTGGTTCTTGAAGCGTGCCGGCATGTTGGTGAGACGATTGTCGGAGAAGATCCGACGCGCATCGACTATCTGTGGACGAAGCTCTATCGCGACTTCAACTGGCTGGGCCAGGGCGGCCCGCTGCTGTCTGCCATCAGCGCAATAGACATTGCCCTGTGGGATATCGCGGGCAAGCGCGCCGGGCTGCCGGTTTTTGATTTGCTCGGCGGGGCCTACCGCAAACAGATCAAGCTCTATGCCAACTATTGGTTTCTTGGCGGAAGAGGCACTCCCGCGGATTATGCGGAGCAGGCCGTGACGATGAAGGCCAAGGGCTTCAGCGCATGCAAGATGGACCCGTTTGCGCACACGAGTTACTGGTATGGCGAAGATCTCTCATGCGACCTGGGGCTCACTGAGCCGCAAAAGAAGATGGCGATTGAGCGCCTGGTGGCCGTGCAGAACGCGGTGGGCCCGGATTTTCCGATAGCGGTAGAGACGCATGCCATGCTGAACAGCGCCACGGCGATTGAGATGGCGCAGCGCATTGCCGCGGCGGGCATCAACTGCATGTGGTACGAAGAGCCGGCCGGCCCGGAGTTTCCCGCGGAGATCGCGGCGATTCGCCGCAAGATTACGCTGCCCGTGTGCGTGGGTGAACGGCTGCACTCGCGCTTCATGGCGCGCACGATCCTGGAATTGCAGGCCTCTGACTTTCTGATGCCCGATATCACCCGCTGCGGCGGCATCGGCGAGATGAAGAAGATTGCAACGATGTGCGAGGCTTTCAACGTACCCATCGCGCCGCACAACCCCAACGGTCCTATCTCCACCATCGCCTCGGCCCACGTGATGGCCTCAGTGCCCAACTTCTTCCTGCAGGAGTTTATGGTCACGGATGTGCCGTGGCGCGACCAGGTTCTGGACAAGCCGCTGCCCATTCACAACGGAGTATTCCAGTTGAGCGATGAGCCGGGGTTGGGCTTTGACCTGGTGGAAAGCGAGATGGAGAAGCATCCTGGTGTCACGGTTCGGCGCGCGGGCTTCTATGTGTAAGGCGAACGGCGGCTCGAGGGCGCCGCGAGTCGAAGAGAACGCCAGCACCAATCGCACAGCGATGGAGAAGAGATGAACCCCAGATCCGATCATGAATTATTCAAGGAGATGCGCGCTCATCTCTTTACCGCAATCATCGGCGATGTTCTTGACCTGCACGGCTACCATCATCAATTCCTCATGCCTGAGTGCCGGCCGCTTTCTGCGGCCATGGTGGTGTGTGGGCGCGCCATGACGGTGTATGAGGCCGATGTGAACGAGCCGGTGGATCCGCCTTTTGGCTTGATGCTGAAGGCCCTTGACTCATTGAAGCAGGACGAGGTCTACCTTGCATCGGGCGCTTCTCCTTCGTATGCACTCTGGGGGGAATTGATGAGCACAGCAGCGCGCGTCCGCGGCGCGGCAGGAGCAGTGCTGGCCGGTTACACGCGGGACACGAGTGGGATTCTGGAGATGAACTTTCCCGTCTTTTGCTACGGCAGTTATGCGCAAGACCAGAAAGGCCGCGGGCACGTTGTGGACTTTCGCGTTCCCCTGGAGATTCACGGCGTCAAAGTGAACCCCGGCGACATTGTGTTTGGCGACGTAGACGGCGTTGTGATTCTGCCTCAGGAGGTTGAAGCCGATGTGGTGGCCCACGCGCTGGAGCAGGTGAAGAAAGAGAAGACCGCGAAGACGCTTTTGCTGGGCGGGGCCTCAGCAGAGTCCGTATTCGGCGAGACGGGCGTCCTGTGACGGGATTGAAGTTCAACTGGGTGCGCTTTCACGCGCCCATTCAGGGCCGTGGTTAGCATCCATCCGCGGCAAAGAGGAACGAGGCATTGAGATCATGATCTTCGGTATCGGCTTGGTGATTGCCGCGGCGATTCTGCAGGGAATTTTTCTGCTTCCCATGGCGCGGATGCGCGATTGGAAGTGGGAACACGCCTGGCTCGCCTTTTCGCTCGCCGGCATGCTTGTGTTGAACTGGTTGCTCACGTTTGTGACTCTGCCCCGCCCGACGGTGTTGTATGCGGCCGTTCCCGTGCGGGAGCTTGCCATCCTGGCGGGCTTCGGGCTTGCCTGGGGCGGCGGCGCGGTGTTGTTCGGCCTGGGCATGGACATGCTGGGACTCACACTCGGATATCCGCTCATCATGGGACTCAACGCCAGCGTGGGTACGTTTGTACCGATGTTGTGGCTCTACGGCGGCTCAATGTTTGCCGGCCGGCGGCTTTTGATCACGATTGGAACGCTGGTTGCGATCGCTGGATTTTCAGCCTGTTCGCTGGCCGGCGCACGGCGCGAGGCGGCCGCTCATCAAACGCGAACCGTCACGCATTCCCGATTTGTTCCGGGCCTCATCATTGCTATTGCGTCCGGATTTCTCTCTTGCCTGCCCAACATCGGGCTCACGTTCGGCGCCAACACACTGCGCGCGGCACAGGGCCTGGGCGCTTCGGCGGCATTCGCCAGCAACGCGGTGTGGTTCATCTTTTTCAGCTTTGGCGGGGCGGTGAACCTGGCCTATTGTGTTTGGCTGATGATGCGCAATCACAATGTGCGATCGCTGTTCGCACGGCAACAGGCCGGCAATTGGGGTTGGGGCCTGGCGATGGGCGCCATGTGGATCGGCAGTTTCTATCTCTACGGAATCGGCACATCGCACATTGGCCTCGCCGGAGGGACCGTCGGCTGGCCGATTCTGATCGCAGGGTCCATCGGCGTCGGAGTCCTCTGCGGACTTGGCAACGGAGAGTGGCGCGAGGCGCCCGCGAACGCGAAGACCCTTCTCTGGGCGGGGCTGGTTTTGATTCTGCTGGCTGTTGTGATCATTCCGCTGGGGGCCGGTTGATGACAGCGAATCGAAGTCTTATGCGATACACCGGCAAGGTTGCAATTGTAACCGGCGCCGGCTCGGGAATAGGCCGGGGGATCGCCGAGTTTCTCTCGGATGAGGGAGCCTTCGTCCTGCTGAACGACATCCGAGCCGCGGCTGCGGAAGAGTCGAAACAGATCCTGGCTGAAAAGGGGCAGCGCAGCGAGATCGCCATCGCCGATATCAGCACAAAGGAGGGGGCCGAGTTCGTCATTGACCAGGCGATGCGTCATGGCGAGCGCCTGGACCTGCTGGTAAACTGCGCCGCGCGGCAGATCATAAAACCAGTTGCGGATCTTGAGGTTGAGGAGTGGGACGCAGTTCTCAACGTGAATCTGAAGGCAGCCTTCCTGTGCTCCAAGGCGGCACTTCCGTTTCTGGCTCAATCTCGCGGCGCCATTGTGAACATCTGTTCTGTCCATGCCCGGGCCACGGTCGAAGGCTTCTCCTCCTATGCCGCTTCCAAAGCCGGCATCGTTGCGTTTACGCGCGCCGCGGCGATTGAGTTTGCCGCCAAGGGAGTGCGCGTGAATGCCGTGAGTCCAGGAACCATCGATACGCCGCTGGTGCATGCATACTTCGAGTCATGCCCCGATCCGGCGGGCGCGCGGGCAGAGTTTCTGAAGTTTCATCCCCTGGGGCGATTCGGAACGCCTCGTGACATCGCGGAGATCGTCGCATTTCTCGGCGGTCCGCAGGCCGGCTACATCACCGGGACTGAGATCGTGGTGGATGGCGGCATGACGGCTTTGCTCTTCGCGCATTGAGCGCAAGATAGCTAAACCCAGGCCATGCCAAACGAGTGTTGATCTCCCTGAGAGATCAGCGCCGCACAATGCCGTTCAACCCGCGTGAATCGGGAACTGCTCAACTTCTACTTACGTTCCGGCGTCCAGACGACCTCATATTCAGGAAGCGCCTCAACCTCAAGAACTTTGGCAGTCTGCTTCTGGGAATCGAACGGCGTCAAAGCTTGCGCGTCCAGGTAAATGGGGGCATTGGCTGGAAGCGGAAGCACTTCCACCTCCAGCTTTTGCGCGAAGGATTCGGGCAGAAAGCGCTTGAGTCCAATCTCCCACGTGCGGCCGTTGTAGAAGTTGTCGTCGAGCAGGCGCCCATCGCGAGAGAGGCGGGCCACATCGCCGGCGTAATGGATGCGCAGGAAGATATCGCTCAAGCCGGTCATGGATTGAGGCGGGATCCTGAGTGTCCAGGCGGCGGCGCCGGCAAACTCGGAGTCGTCGGGAGCCTTGGCGCGCCCCTCGGCCGATTTGCGGAGCGGCGGGCGCAGCGAGGCTTCGCGGCTTTGGTTCCAGGCGAATTCGATTTTACGCGGCTCAATCTTCCACGTCCGCTCCTGCCAAAGCGGGTGGCCCTCCCTGCCGCCACCGGGCACAAACAACGATGCGGCAATCCGCGACGGGTCAACGGAACGAAGGTGCACACCGTCGTCTCCGGCAAAGATGTCTGCCGCGGAGAGAAGCAGCTTGTCCTGGCCTCCCAGCGAGACGCGCCAGAGTTGTTCCGCCTCGATTTCGGTGAACAGCACAATGCGTGTCGTGCGGCCGTCTTTGCCCGCGATGCGCAGCACGGTTTTCTTGCCGGGCTCCGCGCCCTGCACAAGGGTGTCGCCGCCGATCCGAGTAATTGACCCGCTCGATGCCTTAACAGAAGCGATACTGGCCGCGTCAAAGGCAAACTCCGCGCGCAGGCCAGGGATCGCAAAAAAGAACCAGGTTGATTCGCCGTCTTTGTCGAGCCGCGTTAACAACTGCGCCGTGCTGTAGCGCAGCGTACCCACACCCAGGTCAAGATTGAGCGGCCAGATGAAGCTGGTGTTTGCGGGCAGGTCAATGGGGCGCTCCGGCACATTCACGTCTCCAAAGGGCAGCTTGATCTGCATTTGAAACCCGCGCTTCTCCGGCATCTGCAACTGGCGCACGTAATTGTTGACAAACAGGAAACCCCGGTCGCCATGGGCGCGCAGCCGGACCCTGGCGATGGCTGTGTCGCCCGCATCCTTCGGCTCTTGAGCGGGTGCGTAGGGCGCCATCGCAGCCAGATCCTGGCCAAACGACTGAAGGAAGAGATGCAGACTTTTGATCTTGCGGAACGACTCGCGCTCTTGTCCGTATTGGCCGAGCGGCGCTTGAAAATCATAAGAGATCTGGGGCAGGTCGTTGGGATAACCGGAGGCCGTGGACTCCTGAAGCGTGGTGAGCTTGCCGACCGGATTGGCGCCCCCCTGAAAGACGTAGTAGCCGAAGAGATTAACGCCTGAGCCGAGAGAGGTGACGACCAGCGGGGCAATGTCGCCGGGCTGAATCAGCGGCCGGCGATGGTAAGCGACCTGCATGCCGCCGCCCGACTCAGCGGTGAAAAATGGATAGTGGCTGAGGTCGACCTTTCCGGCCGGATCAGCGGAAGCTATGGCAGCCATGTCACCGGCATAGCGGTACCTGGCGAACATGTAGACGGGGCTGGGGGGATTATCAACCAACCCATCGCTCCAGAAATCGTCGGGGTAGCCGCCGAACACAGGGAAGAACTCCCTGGCAGGAAAGGTGTTTTCTGGCCAGCCGGTGATGGAGAACAGCGGAGGCGTGATGCCGCCGGCAATGGCCAGGCGCTTGAGTTCGGCCAGATGCTCAGCCCCCGCGCCGGGGCCGGTCTCGCCATATTCGTTTTCCAGTTGGACGCCGAGGATGGGTCCACCCTGCTGCCAGAACTGGCCTTTCACCTGGCTGCCGATCTGCGTATAGAGCCGGCTCACATATTTCAGATACTCAGGATCGTTGCGGCGCAGGGGAATCTTCTTGTTGACGAGCCAATCGGGAAAGCCGCCATTGCGTGCTTCGCCGTGGTCCCAGGGGCCGATGCGCAGGTAGACATAGAGGCCGTCCTGGGCGCAAAGCTGGACGAAGCGGCGAAGATCGCGCTGGGCCGTCCAGTCGAATTGCCCCTCGACCTCCTCATGGTGAATCCAGAAGACGTACGCGGCGACCACTTGCACGCCGCCGGCCTTCATTTTGAGCAGTTCTTCCTGCCAATACTTCTCCGGATAGCGCGAGAAGTGGAACTCGCCCATCACCGGCAGCCAGGGCTTGTCATCCAGGGAGAGATAGCGGCTGTTGATGGAGAGGCGGTGGCCGTTGGGCGAAACGCCGCCCAGGTGCAAGAACCCGATCTCGGGTGCGGGCGCGGGCAATGTGGCGTCAATCGTGATGGGCGCAGGCGCAGGCTGCGCCGGCAATGCGACCGCTAAACCAATCGGAGCAGCAAGGATACAGACCGCAAGCAGGTTCTTCATTTTCCTCTTCCCGACCCTCAGGATCAGGCTCATGGCTAAAAGCCAGGTAGAGCAGACTTCGACCCTGGCCTGCACCTGCAAGCCAGGGTTGCGGCGCCTCTTGCTTCGCACTCGAGCTTATGCGCCGGCAGCAAGAATGCTATCCAGCGCTGTCAGGCTCAGCTCTTGCGCCGGAGCGAAGGTATCCGAGGCGGCATACGCATGAAGCGCGCTCAGGAACTGCCTTTGCTCCGGAGTTTGCTTGTCGTGCTCCAGTCGATTGAGATGAAGCGTACAAACAAGGAGCCTGCCCTGTCCAACCTTCGTCTCGAAGACATTGCCCAGTTTGTGATTGCGGGCAAAGTTATCTACCACCTGCACAATGGGGCGGTAGTTCATGGGCGTCTGGTCCAGAATGACGGACTGCGAGCCCTCGATGAGCGAACTCCATTGCCAATCGCTGTGCATATCCGTTGGGAATTGGTTGAAGAGCGGGTGGCCCGGGTTGACGAGAATTCCCATGGTGGCGGGATCGCTGTGGAACCAGATAGGGCTCCAGAAGACGGGGTTAAACGAGCCTTTGAGGGTGTTTTCCGCTCGAAGGCTGGACGGGAACAGAAGCACTCTCTTGCCTTCCGCGAGCGCATTCTTCACTTCGCTTCCCCACGCGCTGCTCACGACCACATTGTCTGGCGGCAGTGGCGCAGGCTGGGAGGGATACACCCAGATCTTCCAACTGTTGGAGTATGCGGCGCCTCTGAGTGAAAGGTTCACCGTCAACCTTGCCGGAGCTGAACCTTCTGCCAGAGCGGCGGTGAATTTTCCCAGTTGCGTTAATGCCCCCGTTGGAGCCGCTACTGGAGGAAGCATCCCAGACGCAATCTCGGCACCGGCTTCATCGGTGATGCACCAGACCGGATGAGCCTCATGTATATCCTCAGCGCCGAAGTTGGCTAACTCCGCAGTAGCTTCAAAGACTTCGCCGGCGTTATAGGTTCGTTTTGAGAAACGAAGCAGGGGGGCGATTGCCCCGGCATAGCGCTTGTGCTCCTCAGGAGTAATGAGGCCCTTCGAGTCCCAGAAGGGATCGAGCAATCCAATCAAGGCAGTTCCCTGCCCCGGATAATCGTGCAAATCGAGCAGCGAGAAGCCGGCATATCCGCGGGTGCGGCGCATGCACTCAATCTCGTCCTTGTACAAGAGAATGGCCTGCTTGCCGGTGGCTTCAAGGAATTGATGCGCCTGTTCGAGCATTCCTTTCTTCCGCAGATCTTCGCGGACCAGTTCAAAGTTCTTCGCTTTCAAGACACCGGTGTATTTCCCGATCTCTTCCAGGTTCGGGTAGAAGGTCCATTGACCGATCTCGTGGCCGATCAGTGGCCGATCCTCTTTGGCCATGGGGGCGTCGTAATCGAAATCGGTGCCGGGCCCGTGTACGCCGCGCATCTTGTAATCCTCAGTGAACTGGCGGTTCGCGGCCTTCAAGTCGTTGGCAGAAGCTGAGGTATACAGATGGCGGCTATCGGCCCGGATCAGGCTGTCAACCCAATGCGTGATGACGCTCTCGCTGCCGCCGTATTCGTTGCCGATGGTCATCAGAGCGAAGGAGGGATGGTTGCCATAGGTGTCGACAACGCGCATCAACTCGCGCTCGACAAACTCGTCGCGCGCGTGGTTCACTCCTGTTTCTACGTTTGCCTGGGGGCCTTCGGTCTGGATCATCACGCCTTCCAGATCGGCTGCCGTGAATGCGGCCTCGGGGGGCGTCCAGGAGTGAAAGCGAATGAAGTTGAAGCCGTAGGATTTTTCAATCTGGTAAATCCGCCTCCACGCGTCCACATCCGTTGGCGGGTAAGCGGTGACGGGGAAGATGGCGCATTCCAGTGTCCCGCGCAGCATGAGAGTGCGCCCGTTCATGGTAAAGTGCGTTCCCTTTGTGCTCAGTTCCCGCATGCCGAAGGTCACGGATTGCTCATCGTGACAGGCCGGTGTGCTGGTGGTGGTGAGAGCGGCGTTCAAGAGATACAGGTTCGGAGTGAACTCGTCCCACAGTTGTAACTGAGAGCCCAATGGGACGACGGCCTCGAGGACCGTTTCGTCGCCTGGGAAGGCGAACGGAACTGTAACAGCGGAGCCGGCTGGATGGCCGGAGGCGTTCGTAACCGAAAGGCTGATGCCGCCGGTGACCCTGGCTCCCGATCGGTTCCCCACCCTGAGCTTGACTTTGGCCGATTTGCGGTTCACGTCGGGATACACCTGGATCTTTGTCAGAGACACAAGGTCATGCGCCCTGAACTCAATCCGGCCGATGACGCCATTCCAGTTGGTCTGGGTGCCTTCGTAGTAGACAGAAACAAAGTCGCCCAGATCGAATTGAAGGGTGTTATCCACGCAGACCGTCAGCTGATGTTTGCCGGGAGTGAGCAGGGTTCCAAGTTCGTAGACGTGCGGAGAGATCAGGCTCTCCTGGGTGCCGAGCGCCTTTCCGTCGAGCCATGCGTGGGTGACCCAATGCGTTCGCTCCATGAACAAGGTGACCGCTTTGCCACTCCACTCAGGAGGGATTTCGATTTCGCGCTGGTACCATGCCGGGCCCGTATAGAGGTTTGGCCGGTAAAGTCCGCTGAGGCTTGGTGGTTCCGGATTCGCAATTCCGGCACCCGCCTGATCGGTTGTTCCGGGCAATGCAACCTCCGACGGCCCGGCGCCGTTTGCAGGCAGTATGGTGGCAAACCAGCTCTGACTCATGCCTTGCTTGTTGTCGTCCCGCTTGAAGCGCCAACGCCCGCTCAGATCGAGCACCCGCGCGGAAGCTGCGTCGGCACTCCCCGGTGAGGTCAAGCTTTCCGCATGCAATGATGAACTGCTCGACAAGGGAAATGCGATCGAAGCAGATGTTGCAATGCCTGCTTTGAGCAGGTTGCGGCGGGAGATGGTTGTCATTGAGCCTCCAGGCGGCCAAGTGCGCGAACCAGGGCAACGGGAGCTACCCTGTATTCATCCGGCTCAGCGGCTTGTTTTTGCGGAATGTATTGTTGGAGCGGAAGTATAGCAAGTTGAGGAATCCCAGTCCAATGCGCTGCCGCTGAAGAGGCTGGCTGTTGCGAAGGGGTATCGGTACGATGGGTGCGGCTCCGGCGACCGCGCGATTGAACACGACGCCTGCTTGCCGGACCTTGACGCGATGGGTGAAACGCTCGGCCATTTACCGTGCTTGATCGGCCCAGGAAAGAGCGAGGGCTTCAGGCAGGCGGCCCTGCGGTTGTCAGGCTGGGAGCGCCACGCGTGAGTCGCGGTCCGCGCGCGTGGAGGGTCCTGCTGGCCTCATAGCCCTTCAGGCCACATTGCCGGGAAGTACGGTGGAGTGGAAAGCCGGTCACATTAAGGAATTGATTTAAAGGTGGTAGGCGAGGCGGGGATCGAACCCACAACCCCCGGCTTAGAAGGCCGGTGCTCTATCCAATTGAGCTACTCGCCCGTACCTTTCTCATTGTAGCTTTGATGCGGGGATTTCGGGAGGGAGTGCGGCGGGGAGGGCGCGAACGAAGGCAGACATGGCAACGGCAAGGTGGTCGGCGGCGGCGGACTCGTCGGGGCCGGAGGCGGCAAGGTAGGCGGTGATGGCGAATCCGTCCAGCTCAGCCGCGATGGCCTGGCGGACGATGAGTTCAACCTGGGCATGGGGCGCGGCGACTGATGCGAGCAGAGCTACCCACTCGCGGCAGAGATGCTCGGCAGATTGCCATTGGGCAAAGACCTGGGTTTGGGCGGGAAGCAGGTCAACATAACAGGCGAGGGCGAAGGCGGGGTCGGGATCGGAGTCCGGCTCTGGAAGACTGCCTGGCTCCGGTTGCCAGAGATCGCACTTTGCGGTCCACAGGGGAGATTGGGGGGAGTTCAAGGCGAGGAGCAGAGCGGCGAGGGGTGGAAAGGCCGCGGCTTCTTGAATTTCAGTGATGCGCTCCGGGTTGCGGCGCAGATTAATGAATCCGGGCCAGAGGGCGTCAATGACGGGGGCGCCGCCGCCGATCTCGACCTCCCAATCAGCTTGCATGGGACGGGCCGGCTTGCGGCAGGGCGGGGGCTACGGCAAGGAGGTAGCGGATGACGGTGGCTTCAGCCCAGTGGATTTCGTTGCCGGGATCGCGGGAGAGATAGGCGCAGTGGCCTCCGTGGCGGGTTTCGACAAAGTGGATGTGAGGATTGGCGATGAGCTTGGCGCGGGACTGGGGCAAGAGGCGGATGAAGGGGTCGTCGAGGGCGTGGAGGATGAGCGTGGGCACGGCGATGTGCTGAACGACGTTGCCGGCGCTGGCGCGTTGGTAGTAGTCGTCAGCGCCTTTGAAGCCCCAGTGAGGGGAGAGGATCTCTTCGTCAAACTGGCGGAGGGACCGGATGGGGCCGATGCCGCGGAGCTGGTAGATGGCGGGAAAGAGTGCGGCCTTGCGGCGCATGCGGGCCATGAGGCCGCGGAGGAATCGCCACTCGTACAGGCGGTTGGCGGGCTCGTGGAGGGCGTCGGCGCCGGGGGCCAGGTCGATAGCGGGGCAGACCGCGGCAACGGCGACGAGGGGGGCTGCACTGCCCCACTCTCCGGCCAGTTTGGTGACCAGGCTGCCGCCCATGGAGTAGCCGACGAGGGCGACGCGCGTGAGGCCGAAACGGGCGGCATAGTGGCGCATGACGACGCCGACATCTGCGGAGAGGCCGGAGTGATAGAGGGTGGGGGTGAGGTCGTCTGAGTCGCCGCAGTTGCGCATGTTCATGCGAATGACGTTGCAGCCGGCGGCCCAGGCGCGGGCGGCGATGCCCTGGATGTAGCGGGAGTCGGACGAGCCTTCAAGGCCGTGGACGAGGAGTACCGTGAGCCGCGCGGCGCGGACCGGTTCCGGCTGCCAATGGCAATGGCAAAGGACGCGGCTGCCGTCCGCGAGGTCTACTTCGACGGTTTCGGCGATGGATTGAAGTTGGAAGGGCGGGCGGGGGAAGAAGTTGCCCACGATGGTCTGGAGATGGGCGTTGGAGAGGCCGCGGCAGGGGACGAAAGCAGGAAAGCCGGCGGGCAAGCCGGTTTCTTCAGGGGCAAGCTCTTGATTTTCCGGGGTTTTCAGGCTCACGGAGACTCGGCAGGTGGAAGGATCGCGGTGGAGACCCGGGCAAAATGGGGCGGCTAGTGGGGATCGAACCCACGACATCCTGAGCCACAGTCAGGCGTTCTGCCGCTGAACTATAGCCGCCATGTTTTCCTTCAGAATCAGTGACTTACACTGCATGACCCTGCTAGACTATTGTACCGATCAGTGTGTCTCTACGCAAGGGGCAAAACAGCCTTGAAGCCAGCGATTGCTGCAATCTGCTCAGGAGATTTCCCCCTATTCAGGCTCCGCAGCACTCCTCTGGGGTCCTTCTCAATCATACGGGAGAATTGTGCGACGGAGTAGCGATTGCGCCGATACGTCACAGACCTGTTTGTGCGCTTGTTGTTGGCTTGCTGAAACGTGGTACTCCACTTGAGATTGCCGGGGGCATAGTTGCCATCGTTGTCTACGCGGTCCAATGAGCACCCCTCCGGCTTTGGTCCGAGTGTGTAGTCCATGTAGGCTACAAAGGCTGCAACATCCTCCCGCCACTCCTCGCACATCTGAATCCCCCTGGCTCCATAGGCCGGATACTTCCGGTGATCCGGCTTGTGGCATCTGGCACGTGCTTGAAACCAGATGTTGTAGAGCTTTATCTTCTTAGGCGTGGAACAACCGTGCTTGATCTGCCCACGGGACGTTTGAAGCATGGTGGCCGCTTGCGGTGGGGTCATAACGGCGGGAAACGGCGTAACCGTGGCAGTAGACAAGTATTCGCTCCTAAATAGAAACAATGAAAAAGCCCCTGCCGGGCGTACCGGGAGGGGCGGGGTGGTGGTTTGGGCTGACCTCTGCTCAATTTGAGAGGTCTAGCCTGTATTTGTGCGGTGGTTCCTGTAGAAGTTAGGTTTTCGATGCAGGAACTAGGCAGCGTTTCGACGGCGCGTGACGGTGCCGGATGATTCTGACAGCGAAATCGAACTTGTGGCGACGACGTGGGACGGCGCTAAAACCCGCGCCCTATCAGGCCATTGCCAATGCCTACGCTGCTTTGTCCAACATTCGGTGACAAGTCAAGCAGTAGGAGGCGCCCATACGACCAGAATCATTCGTTTCGGCAGTCGCACGGCTGCTTTGGCTGTTTTTCTTGCTCCTGGGCACGAATAAACCTTCACGGGTTCGAGTATTCTGTACCCTCTCCCTGATCTCGATTTGCTTTAGGATGTCCTCGATCGGGAGGCGCAGGGTGATTGCAAGTCTCCGGGCTGATGCCAGCGATGGACGATGTTTGCCATGCTGCCATTCACTGATTTGTGTCTTTGTAAAGCCGGTCAGCTTGGCCAGTCTGTACTGTGTGAACCCGCGCTGATCCATGAACTGCTGGAACCTTGTCATCTGCATTTCCTTCTGTGGAGAGGTTGGACGGCGTTCGTTCCGCGCTGTCCTGGGCTATGCTTGCCCATGCATAGCACGGCTGTAACGGCACTCAGTTCTATTTGTTCTCTGGTACCTGATGGAAGGGGGGGGCAGGTTCGCCCCGAACCCTCACCAGCGGCGGACAATGGAGACCGCGCCGCAACCTTGGCCGCGCTACACCCTATGCGGCAATCGCAGAAGCAGTATGCAAGAGCAAAAGCGCTAAAACACATGCGGTCAAACCCATTAGCAGATAAATAAGCGTTCTCTTCAACATCCCAGTGTTCCCTTCTCACTGAAATCAGAAAGCCCGGTCGGGTGACGGCTAGGAGTGGCACCCCGTCACCCATGGGCATCTGGCTATTTCCCCTGCAAGCCCAGAACAATTGCAATGTTCTTGAGGTGCCGGTATCTACCAGAATCCTGCTTGAAAAAGTTGGAACTGTAGGCCGAGTCAATCCCCTTCCCGAAAAGCCGCTTGCTCTCCTGAATCTCAACCTGGGTAACCGTGGCGGGGTTGATGCCGCAAGCCTGAAGGCGTCCGTTATCTGTGAGGGCGTGCCAGTCTCTCTCCCCCATCTGCGCCCGGACAACTTCGACATTGGCGGACGGTTGGGCATTGCTCCCCACGGTTGGCCGCGTCTGCTTGACGGCCTCAAGGGTCATCTTTGTAAGACGATGTGCCTCACGCTCGGCCTGTAATTGCGCGTAAACGGGGTTGGAATTCAGGGCTTGATCTTCTTCATAAGCGGCCTTGGCGAACCTGTAGGCATCCGCCTTTGCGTCTTCCGGCACGTCCTCAATTCTCATGCCGTTCTTCTCTGCGGCTGCTCTAATCATGGTTTCGGCAGCCTGCTTGATGGCCGACTCTTCGATTGCACTTGGGGTGTTCTGATTTTCGATAGACATAAATTCTCCGATTTTTAGGTGTTTCGAGTCTCCTGTTGGGGTGTGACCTCAAACCGGGGGGAGAACAGGGGAAACTCCCCCCGGCTTGTTGTTGTGGCATTACCGGGACGCTGGTCTCTGACGCGCGTCGGATGGACGGCGGAGACCTAACGCGTTTAGGTCTCTTAGCCCAAAGGGACCGTTACTCCAGTTCGGCCACGCTTGACACAGTGCAATCCGTCTACCCGGCCACGGGAGGCGAGAACTGCCCTACGTCAATCTCTTACTTAATCTCTGGGAAGTTCCGCTCCTGGCCCTTGAGGAAGTTCTCAATGGCAAGGTTTGAAATCAACCAGCGACGGCCAACCCAACTTCCCTTGAGGCGTCCCCGCTTGATGAAACGTCCAATGCTGCGCTCAGTGACTCGCAGGAGGCTTGCGGCCTCGTCTGCGGAGTACCAGATTAGGGGGGTAGATGGCGGATTCTGTGTGGGCAGCGGGGGAAGCTTGCTAAAGGTATTCTGCATGGGGATTCCTCTCGGCTTGGGGGCAGACCTGCAAGAAAGGAGGCTGCACACTGTTCATTTATTCTGGTTTCCCCTGCGGTCTGTTTTTAGGCGCACGGACTCCTAATAAGGGGAAATAGTCTTTACGCTGCTTTCAAAGCTGTAGGGGAACTATGGGAGGAATGAATACAGACTCCTGTACTCAATTCCTTAACCAGAGTTCTACAGCCTGAAGAACGAGATTTGATGCGGAGCTAATCCAATTCCGCTATTAGGCCAGTTGTTCTCGTTTAAGGGCTGGAAGGGCTTAGTATTTTCTGCTTTCGCAGTTTCCCCGGTTTACCATGTCGTGGGTCCGAACACGTTGCATGGATTTCGCCGCTTCCAATGATGAAGGGTTCACCAGCGAGTACAGAACTGGCTATCACACATCTGCTTCAACCCTTCCCATCACGGGAGAGCGGAAACACTTATACCCACCCCGCCGTTGTGCGGGTAGGCTCCAGATTCTACCCAGAGCGTTCAAAGCGTCCCCTTTGCTTGAGGCGGGCACTGCTCGCTTACCTCCGCTGGATAATCCAGCGCACTAGCCTTAACGCTTTTGTATTGCTGCCACAGACTTGACCAGAATGAGGCTAGAAACTAATTAGGCCACCCGGTTGGGGTAGCCTTTGACAAGCTATAGAAGTTAGATCAGAAGGAAGTTTCCCTATTCCGACTTACATCTAGTCTACCACCCATTAGCTCATTTGTCAACCTACTCAAAGCGCACATAACCCACAAGTCACTGTCGCAATGTCGGTTACATGGATGAAAATAAGTATCTTCACGGTACATAGGCGGCCTCCACGCCCCTAAAACAAGCATAATAGGTGCTCTTTGCCCCCTCCAGCCGCTCACTGGATAGATCCGGTCACCTGTAATTCTGAAGAAGTATGCAGAAAGTTCCTCTGGACCTTTTCAAAAATTACAGTCTCCTGTCTACCGTGCCGATGTACCTGGGGACCAGATAGACGGCGTTAGGCGCGGACCTTTTCGCTGCCCTACTTTCCAGCAAGCGCCCTTCCTGCGGGCGTGTCAATTGGGATGGGATTGGAGGCACCACATATAGGACAACCCTTGTGACGGCTGGTGATGCGCCAGAGCGAGTAAATCAATCCTGGTATCAGGAAGCACAACCACAAAAGCACCTCCATCACGAATGAGCCGGGAGTGATGGAGACGGGGCGAATTGCGCTCCTGCAATTGGAGCAGATATGGGTTACTGGTTTCATGGTCAGGATGGTAGCAGGGCGCGGTCAGCGAGCCGCTGTGAGCACCCGCACACTGCGGAGGTACTTCGCAGTACCGGCGCAGTCCCGCGCCTCACAAGGGGCACTCTGGGTACGGGCAATCTAGTTTGAGGATCTACCCTCCCGGTATTCTTGCTCTCGATCTTCTATCGAGTCTCGCTGCTGCTCAAGACGAGCAATCCTTTCCTGAGCTTCTTGAATAAGCTCCTCACGGCTGAATTTCCCCGCACCATAAACACTATCGAGAGGGAATGTTTGCAGCTTTTCAATCTCTCGCCGTTGTTTGCCTATTTCGTAGTCAAACACCTCAACGGCTGGCATAAGCCCACCGTCTTCAACGTCCTCTTCTTCGTCGTTTGCCATGCCGATTCCCCTACAAACGTGCTCGCTGGTCTTTTGGCGAGTCTAACTCTATCGCGGAGAGAACTGGCATGTGGAAAATGGGTGCTCTGTTTGGTGCTTAACGGAGGAGATGGTTCGATCAATCGGAAACACTTGACACATGCCCTGTGCGACCTCAGCAAAATGCAGACAATAGGCTTCAATGCATAACGTTCAGAAACTTTGAAATACGCCGTAAAACTTCCGCGCATGTACCGCGTTCCCCCGTCGAATTTGACGCCCTGCCATCGTTTGACTGGGCAAGTATTGTGTTCCGAACTACATACACAGAGAAGGTGCATAGGTTCACACGCGAGTAGGGCGCATTGCCTCTAGGATATTGGCGATAGGAGGCTAAGTAGGATGGCCAAATAAAGAATAGCCAAATAGGGTGACGATTTGACATTCTTAGCCACCTGTCCTAGCGTGGCTATATGAGGTATACCCGAATGAGCTACACAGAACCCGCCACTATGAAAGTTGCCCGCATCTACCAGCGCGTTTCCACCGATGAGCAGGACTTGACCCGGCAACAGGTACTTGAGGAACAGGCCCGCTCCGCTGGCTATTATGTCGCTGGCGTTTACGCGGAGCACGCATCCGGCACTACCGCAGAGCGCCCGGAACTGAAACGCCTGATTGGAGACCTGCAACCGGGTGACGTGGTAATCGCAGAGCGGATTGACCGTATTAGCCGCCTGCCCCTTCCCGATGCTGAGAAACTGGTAGAGTCCATCCGCGTTAAAGGGGCGAAGCTGTCGATCCCCGGAATAGTTGACCTGTCGGAACTGGTAGCAGAATCCGATGGGGTGGCCAAGATCGTCCTGGAATCTGTACAGGCGCTACTCTTGAGGATTGCTCTGCAAATGTCCCGCGAAGATTGGGAAACACGTAGGGAGCGCCAGCGCCAAGGTATAGAGATCGCCAAGGGGATTGCCGGAAAATATGCGGGACGCAAGGCAGACGCGGTAACGCATGAGCGCATCATTCTTCTGCGGGGAGCTGGCCATACAATCGCCAAGACAGCGAAGCTGGCCGGATGCTCCACCGCTCAAGTCAAGCGCATCTGGGCAGAGCATAAAGTAGCCACGGTGACGGCGTAGACGGCGCTATAGCGAACACTGTGCGGACGGCGCGGCCAACCATCGACGCAACGTCGTCCGCAGAGCGGAAATGGAACGCAGTCCAAGTACAACGGGTGATGAATGGACCTACTGAGTAAGGTCCCACTCCCGCCCAAAATCATAGCCGTCCGTGATCTCGAATTTAGTGAATCCCTGTTTCTTCATGTTCGACCACATATCCGAGTTGTCATGGCTAAATTGGTATGCCAATACTTTGTTGGCCAATACCCACTTCAATTTCAAGTATTTGTGTTTGGGACCGTAGGCCGTCACCTCAACATCGTGACCATCTCTCAGGTATGAATCCTGGGTGAACTTTGCGAACGCGATACGCAGCGGCTCATTCTCCCTTTCCAATTCGGCAGCAGCTTTCTTCCGATCGGCTAGAGCCTTCCGCTGCTCGGCTGCCGTCGGCGGAATATATGGCTGATTCGCATACGCTTGCTCGACGAGTTGATTGAGATTGACTGTAGGTTGAATTGGCTGTTTTTGATTTACTTTTGACGCCACGACCGCCACGAGTGCGGCAGCACCTAACACAATGAACCCTCTTGCTAAGGGACGCACAATACCCCCCTAAAAGTTCGAGATTTGATGGTGGACCCATACTACAACCAAAATGGGCGTTCAACTCCCTCTTCACTTCATCCAATCCGGCCTAAGCAGACTGATTCGAGGGTGAACAGCTTGCAAGTCCTCTGTGTTTAGGTTCGCGTATCGGCGGGTCATTTCCAATGTGGAGTGGCCCAGAGACCGCTGCAAGTGGAACGTACTCCCGCCTCTCCGCAGATAGTTGACTGCGAATGTGTGCCGGAAGGAGTGCAGCGTTCTGACTGGTGGTTCAAAGCCGAGGTCACGGCAGAGCGCCTTGATATAGCGCAGGGTGTTGCTCTTGAGCATCGCGGTACCTTTGGTGGTTGCGAACAGGAGGGTTTCCGACTGAGTGCCCTTGATGGTTCTGAACAGATGCGCCCGCAGTTCCATGCTGAACGGTACTAAGCGCTGTTTCCGTCCCTTCCCATCCAGCTTCACAAGCAGGTTGTCCAAATCGACATCGGAGACGCGCAGAGCTAGTGCCTCCGAGATCCGGCACCCTGTATCTAACAGGAGGAGGGTGAGCAGATGGAGCCTCTTGTCGAAAGACGTACAGGGTTTGTAGCGTATGAACGCTTCAATCTGCCCCTGGGTGAAGGTTGGCATTATGGTCTGGGCTTCCTTCAGCTTTTTCGCCTTGGGATGATTGCAGCCCGGTCCGCAACGACCTTCCTTACCGCTGTTCCAGTGCATGTAGGCGTTGACAGTGCGGATTACGATGTTGCAGCCAGTCTCCTTCCTTCCCTTCTCGCGCATCCCCAGCACCATGCCAGAGAGGTCCTCTTGGGTGGGGGTTTCATTGGGCAGGAATTGGAGGCAGTAGAGGTAGGATTCGATGGTTCTGGGGGTGGCGTTCTGGAGGTATTGACGCTCACGGACGAACTGCTCGACACGGGTCATGGTCTGGCCTAGTCAGGGTGTAAATTATGCAGTTGTCTCTGTATATTGTTGATTCTAGTATGGAACCACGACATCCTGAGCCACAGTCAGGCGTTCTGCCGCTGAACTATAGCCGCCATGTACCTATCGATTGTAGCATTGACGGCGTTTGGGCGGGTGGGGGCCGGGGTTGGCGGCAGGTTGCGGTGGGCTCACCGGATAAAGCGATCCGCGATACAATCGAGAGGATGTCGGGGCGTAGCGCAGCCTGGTAGCGCATCTGCTTTGGGAGCAGAGGGCCGGGGGTTCGAATCCCTCCGCCCCGACCATCGTAAATTATAGATATTTCAAGCGATATGGCCGATTCCGGCAAGCAACTGCTTTTTGCCGCTACACCGGTGTAGACAATTTTGTAGCGGTCGAGCCGTTTAAGCATTCCTGTCGAGCATCAAGAATGCAATTATCGTCTGTGCGTTTATGCGATAACCCTTCTTGATTCAACAGCAGAATTTCTCGCGAACTGCATCATCTGAAACTTGAGGCCCCGACCATCTGCCGCGAGAGCAGATGCGCTACCCTTGCAGGTCGTAAACTGGTGGCCAACGGCAAAGTATGCAGAATCTGATTGAGCAGTTTCGTACTGAAGCGGAGCAGATCATTGGTCCAGATAGCCCGTTTGTGAAATCCCTGACTTCGCAGAAACCGCCGCAACGCATCTACCACTACACAAATGATGTTGGGCTGAAGGGCATTTTGGAGTCTGGCAAGCTTTGGCTAACCGAGATTAGCGGCCTGAATGACCCTTCCGAACTGAACCACGGATTTGGCGTTGCAGTCAAAGAGTTGAAGAAGATGGTGGCCAATGAGCCGGCGGAAGGCCAGAATTTTGCACACGACCTTGAACTCGTGGCCATAAGAAATACAATCCATCGATCCGCTGACTTCTTCATTTGCTCTTTCAGTCTATGCGGCGACGACCTCGGACAATGGCGTGCATATGCAGATAACGGACGTGGGTTTGCGCTTGGATTTGATGCCGCCGCTTTAGAAACTGCAACCGCTCCCGATTCATTTCCGCTGACCTACAACGACGTTAGGCTTGCCGAAATTGACCGTGAGATCATCTCGAAAATGCTTCACCTTGCAAGACTGCCGGAATTAAAGAATGACCTTTCCATTGCTTTCATGACTTACGTGACGAACGCTGCAATTTTCTTTAAGCATCCGGCCTACGAGAACGAAATGGAATATAGATTCTTAGAGACTTTCAGCGTGGACACGCAGCCCAACATTAACTCGAGAGTTCGTCGGAATACACTGATCAGATATCGAGAACTCGATTGGAAAAACGTAGCACCGGATGCGCTCCGAGAGATCGTCGTCGGCCCCGCCGACCAAAGGAATGCACGTCACTTTGCAGATGAATGCATGCGTCTTTGGAATCGAAATAAGAACGTCACAATCATTCCCTCGACGATCCCATATAAAGGCTAATCGGCATCATCTGGTGGATTGAAACTGAACTTTGAGGATTCGACCATTCGACGGATTTCGAATTCCCATTCTTCCTCGCCAGGCAGACGCTCTTCGGAGATTGTCCATCTTCCAAGTAGCTTATTCACGAACTGGAGGCCCTGTTGACCATCAGCGTCTCCTTCTTCCGCTGCAAGGCTGAAGTACCGTGCGGCCTCTTCGAGGTTCTTTTCCAGACCCTTACCTCTCATGAAGAGTTCCGCAAGGCTAACCTGCGCCTGCGTATCTCCCACATCGGCAGCTTTGCGAAGCCAGGTGGCAGCCTCCTCGTAGTCCTTGGGAACCCCGTCGGCGCCTCGTAGGAACAGTTGTCCAAGAGTAGCCTGTGCTTCGACGTGACCTTGCTTCGCAGCCTTTAGAAGCCACTCGGATGACTTCACGAAGTCGGTAGGTAGGCCATTTCCTGTTCCGTACATCACTCCGAGGTGGTATTGAGCGCATCGCGGTTTCCACTTTGGGCTGCAAGTGCATACCACTTGATTGCTTCCGGCGCGTTCTTTGCGACACCAATTCCGTGCTCGTACATTAAGCCCAGCTTGTCCTGCGCCGGTGCAAATCCGAGTTCTGCAGATTCTCGGAACCAGGTCGCCGCGGTCGGCGGATCCTTCTTGGTGCCTTGGCCTTGAAGGTAATGGTGGCCGAGTGCGTAAAGCGCTTGCTTGTGTTCTGGATCTGCCTCCACTGCAAGCTTCAGGCAATCAAGACACTCCAGATATTGGGATTTTTTCGTAAGGCTGAGCGCCCTGTGAAACCAATAATCAGCATCTTGCCCCTTTACCGTCGTTTTTAGCTGTTTCGAGTCGGGACCACTCGAAGATTCTCCAAGGGAAATCACGTGCGCCCCACAGCTAGGGCAGAATTTGAATTCATCTGATAACACGTTGCCACACTGGGAACAGAACATCCGCCGCTCCTCGAATTGCAACAAGTTTACATTGCGTACGGGGAGGGCTTGGCCCGAGGTTTCCGCACCGATTCGCCGCCGGTGCTTCCCGCGTGTGGCGGTTGATGTAGACAATTTTGCAGCGGTCAAAGCATCCAAGAGCAACCGGAATCAACAGGTCTCGGGATGCAGCCCGCAAGCCGTTCAATTCAAATCGCTTATTTTCAATACCTTTCAATGGCCATCAATAAATCGTTTGACCTGTTTTGGGAGCGGAGGGCCGGGGGTTCGAATCCCTCCACCCCGGGATTGGCTGCGGAAGCGGAAGGGTGGAGCCGGTCGAGCGACGCGGCTTACCGCGGAGCGGCGGTGGCGGACGCATGGCCGGCGATGGAAGAGTGGAGAGGGCGCTGGGATGTTTCCGGTTGGAAGGGGTGCCCCGCCGCCGGAGAGACCGAATCGGGGTTTGTGATTCCGGGCTTCAAACAGGCCTGCGTGCGTGCTCGACCTGGTGAGATGCCTCACGCTTAGCGCAACTTCAAGTGTGCTAGAATTTGGCGATTCGCAGATGCCTGATGCAGCGGCCGCACCTTGGGAACGACTCCGCGGCAGTGCTGCCCAATCTCCAGCTCCCTTGTGTTTTGACTGCCACACGGAGGAAGTATGAATCGCTCGATCGCCAGCTTCGCCATTGCAATATTGCTCGCTGTTCCGGCTGCTTGCCAGACCTCGACTGAAGCGGCTCTGCCCTACTCGCCGAGCCTTGACGTCACCTCAATGGACAAGACGATCGATCCCTGCACGGACTTCTACACCTACTCCTGCGGGGGATGGCAGAAGCGGAACCCAATTCCGGCGGATCAGACCTCGTGGAGCGTCTACTCGAAGCTCTACCAGGACAACGTGAGGTTCCTGCGCGGCATTTTGGAGGAGGCGGCGGCGAAAAAGACCGGCCGCGACAAGGTGACGCAGGAGATTGGGGACTTCTACTCCGCGTGCATGGATGAGAGCGCCGCCAACGAGCGGGGCGCGCGCGCGATTCAGCCGGACCTGGACCGCATTGCGGCGATGAAGTCGAACCACGACATTGCAATGCTGACGGCGCATATCACGTTGCCCTTCGGGAGAACGCTGTTGTTCGGGGCCGGTTCCGCGCAGGATCCTGACAACTCCGAGCAGGTGATCGCGGACCTGGACCAGGGCGGGCTTGGCCTTCCCGATCGCAACTACTACACCAAGGAAGACGACAAGTCGAAGGAGATTCGCGGGCGATATGTGCAGTACGTTCAGGCGATCTTCCAGTTGCTGGGCGACCCTGCGGACACGGCGAAGAGGAATGCCGACACCGTGATGCGGATGGAGACCGCGCTGGCGAAGGCGTCGTGGACGCGGGTTGAGCAGCGGAACCCTTACAACCTGAAGAACAAGATGAAGATGAGCGATCTTGAGCAACTGGCGCCCAACTTCGACTGGAAGGGTTATTACCGCGAGGCGGGGTACCCGCAGTTCGAGATTGTGAACGTGGAGTCGCCCAAGTTCTACAAGCAGGTGAGCGAGTTGTTGACGGCGGAGCCGCTGGAGAACTGGAAGACCTACTTCCGCTTCCATGTAACGAACGCCTACGCGCCGTTTATTTCGCAGCCGTTTATCGATTTGAACTTCGACTTTTTCCGCGCTTACCTGCGGGGCGCCAAAGAGCAACAGCCGCGCTGGCGGCGCTGCGTGCAGCACACGGACTACAACCTGGCCGAGGCGCTGGGGCAGGCATACGTGGCCAAGGTGTTCTCGCCCAAGCTCAAGGCGGAGACGCTGGATATGGTCGTCCGAATTGAAGCGGCGATGGGGCAGCGAATCGCGCAACTGGATTGGATGAGCCCGCAAACGAAACAGCAGGCGCAGGTCAAGTTGGCCGCAATCCGAAACAAGATCGGCTATCCGGACAAGTGGCGCGACTACTCCTCGATACAGCTTTCGCCCACCGACTTCGCGGGCAACATGGAACGCGCGGGGGCCTTTGAGCTGCGGCGGCAGATTAACAAGATCGGACTGCCGGTGGACCACAGCGAGTGGGATATCTCTGCCCCCACTGTTGACGCCTACTTTAACCCGCAGATGAGCGACATCAACTTTCCCGCGGGCGTGCTGCAGCCACCGGTGTACGACCGCAAGATGGACGATGCCCCGAACTACGGAGACACCGGCGGGACGATTGGACACGAACTGACCCACGGCTTCGACGATGAGGGCAGCCAGTTCGACGCCAAGGGCAACCTGAAGGACTGGTGGACGAAGGAAGACCGGGACAAGTTCAATGCGCGCACCAAGTGCGTTGACGATCAGTACTCGTCGTATATCGCCGTGGACGACGTGCATCTGAACGGGAAGCTGACTCTGGGCGAAAATGTTGCCGATCTTGGCGGCGAGATTCTTGCCTTGACCGCGTGGCGAGACAAGACGAAAGACATGAAGCTGGAGCCAATTGACGGCTTGACGCCGGAGCAGCGGTTCTTCGTTGGATTCGCCCAGTGGGATTGCGCCAATGAGCGTCCTGACGATATCAGGGTGCGCGCCAACGTTGATCCCCACTCGCCCGCGAAATATCGCATCAACGGGGTGGTGGTCAACATGCCCGAATTCGCGAAAGCCTTCGGTTGCAAAGCCGGGCAGCCGATGGTGCGTCCCGCGGAGCAGATGTGCAAGGTTTGGTAAGCCGCCGCTGCGACGGCGCGGCGACTGAATCTGAATGTCTGTGAATCGTACTGGACATTTGCGGTCGAGGCAAAGAGCGCGGTCAACAGGTCGCGCCGCGGGGGGGGTACTCGGACTACTTTGCGGCCGAGGGCACGGCCGCCCGCGGGTGGCGGGTTTTGTTTCAGAAGCAAGGAAGTTGGATGAAAATTGGTAGACGTGTTGTTGCGACCATTGCTGCGCTGGTCCTCATCTCTGCGGGCGCCCTTGCCGAGGGACCCGGCAACGGCGGCGCGATTCTGACGCCTGCTTCTTCGCCCACCCCGCGCATCAACGGCGCGAGGATTTTCGGCGTGCGCCCTGGCAATCCGTTCCTGTTTACCGTGGCCGCCACGGGTGACCGCCCCATGCGCTTCGAGGCCGACAACCTGCCCGCCGGGCTGACGATCGATAGGCAAACGGGCCGGATCACGGGGGCGGTCGAGACGCCGGGTACCTACCACGTCCTGTTGCGGGCGGAGAACGCTCTTGGCCGCGCCGAGCGCGAGCTTCGCATTGTCGTCGGCGAGCGGATCGCGCTGACCCCGCCCATGGGCGCCAACACATGGAACTGCTGGGGATCGCACATCGACGAGAAGATCATTCGCCGGTATGCGGATGCATTTGTGAAGACCGGTCTGATCAATCACGGCTGGACCTACATCAACATCGACGACGGCTGGGCAGGCAATCGTGGAGGCAAGTTCAACGGCTTGCAGGGCAATGAGAAGTTCCCCGACATGAAGAGCCTTGCCGACTACGTTCACGGCCTCGGTTTGAAGCTGGGCGTGTATTCCACTGCATTTCAGCTCACATACGAGGGAACGACGGGGGGCTCGAGCGACGATCCGCTGGGGCGGCGCGACCCTGCGTTCAAGAGTCCGCAAGGGCGCAGCGTGGGCAAGTATTTGTTTGCCTACAACGATGCGCGGCAGTGGGCGGAATGGGGCGTCGACTATCTGAAATACGACTGGTGGATTGCAGACGCCGAGCACGCCCAGCAGATGGGAGACGCGCTGCGCGCCAGCCATCGCGATATCGTCTATAGCATTTGCAACGGAGCGGGTTTCCGATGGACGGGAGCGGATGGCCATGCCGATCGTCTTTCGCGCATCGCAAACCTGTGGCGCACCGGCGACGACATTGTGGACACGTGGGAGAGCGTGGTTGCAAGCGGATTCGACAGCCAGGACCAATGGGCGCATCTGGCGGGACCGGGGCACTGGAACGATCCTGACATGCTGGTGGTGGGCAACGTAGGCTGGGGGGCGACGCAGCATCCAACGCATCTGACGCCCGACGAGCAATACGCGCACATGAGCATGTGGAGCCTGCTTTCTGCCCCGCTGTTGATCGGCGCCGACATCACCACCCTGGACGCGTTCACTTTGAATCTGCTGACCAACGATGAGGTGCTTGAGGTTGATCAGGATCCGCTTGGCCAGCAGGCACGGCTTGTGAACCGGGGCGGCGAGGGATACCGGTCTGAAGTCTGGGTAAGAGAGATGGAGGACGGCTCAAAGGCAGTGGGTCTGTTCAACCTCAACGATGCGCCGGTTGCAATCACAGCGAGTTGGGTGGATGCGCATCTCACGGGCAAGCAGAGGGTGCGCGACTTGTGGCGGCAACAAGACCTGGGCGTCTTCGATCGCGATTTCCAAACGGTCGTTCCAGCGCATGGCGTGGTGCTGCTAAAGATGACTCCGCTGGCAAACTGACAAAGGCAGTTGCCTTGGCATGGCTTCAACAGGCTTCAAAGAGCCGTTTGGCCCGTCAGGAAGCAACGGACAGATACGAATCTCTTCGCCCCGGCCGGCGCGATGCTTTGCACCTCCGGGCGCAATCAATGCCTCAGAACCTTCTTCGTTTGCAACTCATCCAGGCTGCAGATTTTGGCTCGGCAGCCTGGATGGGTTGATTTGCCTGATTATTTTTTGGTGTAGGCTGCCGAGCCGACCGCACTGTTGAGGTAGCCGGTGGCGACGGCGATGGCCTTGATGGTTTCAGCAGAGGAGACGCTGATTGCCTTGGTGTACTTGGTGGAGCCGGCCGTGGGCGTGGATCCGTTGGTGGTGTAATAGATGGTTGCGCCGGAGGTGGTGTCAGCGATGGTGACGTTTTGCGGGAACGGTACGGCACCGGCGGCGGGAGTGAAGGTGGGCGTGGCCGCGGTGGCCTGGGTGTAGGCGGCTGAGGCTACCGTGCTGTTGGTGTAGCCGGTGGCGATGGCGATGGCCTTGATGGTTTCAGCAGAGGAGACGCTGATTGCCTTGGTGTACTTGGTGGAGCCGGCAGTGGGCGTGGTTCCGTTGGTTGTGTAGTAGATGGTTGCGCCTGTGGTGGTGGAGGAGAGCGTGACGGACTGCGGGAACGGCACGGGGCCCGCAGCCACGCTGAATGCCGGCGCGACGGCCTGGGCCTGGGTGTATGCGGCCGAGGCGACAGCACTGTTGGTGTAGCCGGTGGCAATGGCGATGGCTTTGATGGTTTCAGCAGAGGAGACGCTGATGGGGGCGGTGTATTTGGTGGAGGAGGCAGTGGGCGCTGAGCCATTGGTGGTGTAACGGATGACGGCGCCGGTGGTGGAGTCAGAGAGTGTGACCAGTTGCGGGAACGGCACCGCGCCAGCGACGGGACTGAAGGTGGGGGTGGCAGCGCTGGGCGGTGTGCTGATGGTCTCAATGAGTTGGGCGCTGGAACTGGGACCAAAGGCGGTCGCACCGGCATAGGCTGCCGAAACATTGTGCGTGCCGACGGCGAGGCTGCTGGTGGTATAGGTAGCACTGCCCGATTTGAGCGAGTTGGTGGCGACAACGGCGCTATCGACCGAGAAAGCGACGTTGCCGGTGGGATTGGCTGTTCCGGTGGTTGCGGAGACGGTAGCGGTAAAGGTAACCGCCTGGCCGGCTAACTGGGGATTGGCGCTCGGAGTGAGGGTGGTGGTGGTGGAAGCAATTCCCATAGCGATTTTTGACACCAGGCCAGTGCCGAAGTCTGCATTGGGGCCGGTGAGCGGTCCGTTGTTGGTTTTTTGGAAGGCTCCCACAGTGATGGGATAGTCAGCGGAACTGGCGTTGCCGGCGAGGTAAACATTGCCGGATTTATCCAGGGCAATGGCATTGAAGCCGTCGCCGGCGCCGGAGCCGTCGTTGATTCCGCTTCCGCCCAGGTAGGTGGAATAGACGAGCGCGGCGCCGGCGGGATTGAGCTCAGCGAGAAAGCCGACAGGCGCGGCGCTGGCAAGACCCTTGTCTGTGGATTGGATGGCCCCCGCGGTGACCGGGAAGTCGGGCGAGACAGTGAGTCCGACTACATATGCGTCGCCCTGCGCGTCGATGGCGATGGCACTCGCGTTATCCTGTACGCTGCCGCCGACGAAGGTGGAATAGTCGAGGGCTGTTCCATTGGGATTGAGCTTGGCAACGATGGTGCTGAGCGCTCCGGGACGATTGACCTGATAGGCGCCGGTGGTGGTGGGGAAGTCAGGAGACCGCGCGAAGCCTGTGACATAAGCGGCGCCGGTGGAATCGACGGCAATGCCGAGGACCGCATCGCCGTGTTTGGCTGCGTTGCCTGAGCCGCCGAGATAAGTGGAATAGACCAGAGCGGTTCCGGTGGGGTTGAGAGCGGTTACGAAGGCATCATCGGTAAGGACAGCGGCGGCTTTATTGGTGGATTGGAAGGCGCCGCTGGAGACGGGAAAATCGGAGGAATAGGTGACGCCACCCACATAAACCTGGCCCGCAGGACCGATGGCGATGGCATTGCCCCAGTCGCCCGCGTTTTTTGAATTTCCGCTGCCGCCGAGATAGGTGGAAAAAACGAGACTGGTGCCGGTTGGATTGAGTTCCGAGACGAAGGCGTTCCGGTTGGTGTTTTTTGCGCCGGGATAGGTGGCTTGAAAGGCGCCGGCGGTGGTTGGGAATTTGGAGGAGTTTGTCCAGCCGGTGACGAAAGCATCTCCGGAGCTATCGACGGCGATGGCGCCGGCCCATTCAGCCCTTTCCCCTGCCAGGTAAGTGGAATAGAGGAGCGCGGTTCCAGTTGGGTTGAGCTTGGTAACAAAACCTCCCTGGCCACTCGCGCTGGCGGCGAGGGTGGTTTGCAAAGCGCCGGAGGTCACCGGGAAGTCGCCCGCCATGGTGTATCCGACGACATAGGCATCCCCTTTTGAATCCACAGCGATGCCATTTGCGATGCTGAATGCGCTGCCGTTGGCGGTTACCGAGGGTTTGGTGCCGCTGAGGTAGGTGGAGTAGACGAGCGCGGTGCCCGTGGGGTTGAGCTTGGTGACGAAGGCGACCGAATCGCCGGAGATCGTGTCGACGTTCTTGGCCTGAAAGGCGCCGGTGGTGGTGGGGAAATCGAGAGAGTTGGTGTAGCCGGTGATGTAGGCGTTGCCGGAGGAGTCGACGGCGATGCCGGCGGGCATGTCGCCGTTGCTGCCGCCGAGGAAGGTGGAGTAGCTGAGGATGGGATCGATGACGAGGGGCAGGGAGCGGTTGTAACTGCCCAGCTTGAAGCTAACAGTGTTCTTTGCGAGAAGCTGGAACTGGCCGGCGACGGATTGGTCGCCAAGCTCGCTGTGTTGATAGATGCGGGGCGTCTTGAAGGCAATGGTGCGGTGGTTGTCCTGAATCTGGAGATTGCCTTGCGCATCGAGCGAGAGCTTGTTGGCGGGCGCGAATTGGAGGCGAATGGCGGCAGGATCGGCCTGGGGCGCGACAACGAAGTCGTACTCCAACTGACGCTGGTTGCCATAGTAGACAAGATCAATGCCGGGGTAGACAGAGGGGTATTGAACCTTGCGGTAGGTGGGGATGTTGCTGCGCCACTTTGCGGGATCGCTGCCGACGAAGTAGTTGACGACGCCGGGCAGCTGGTCAGCGCCGGAGGGGTTGAGATTGGGATTGGCTCCGGCGAGCTGCATGCGGAAAGTTGCGGCATTGCGTCTGTTGCCGCCGGCGGGGAAGGCCAGGACCGCTTCAGACTTAGTGAGGAAGAGCGTGTAAGCGCCGGTTCTGGATGTGAAGCGGACCTGGGAGTTAGCCTGGCCCTGGTTTGCTTCAAAACTCAGGGGTAACTTGCCGTAAAGCTGGGATTCTGCGGGGGAAAGGGCGCGGGGACTCTGGGCAGCGAGAAAAGGAGTGGCGACAAGAATAGCGGCCGCGGCGGCTAGACGCAGAAAAACAGATTGCATTGGGGCTTCTCCAAAGCGGACGGTTGGGGGGGGGACCGCTTCCTGAATTTGTTAGTGATTCTAGATTGAAGGCAGGGGGGCGTCAACAGAAAAGGAGGCGGTTAATCTCACTTCCCTTCCCGGGCCGGAAGAAATGCCCCAGCAGAAGCTCTGGCAGCGGAGGCCGCGCGAGGAAAATGAGCAACGAGGAAGGCCGAAGAGGAGCCTTTGAACCGAGAAGGAGATCCGCGCCGCAATCCTCGTGCGGGAAGCTTGCATTACACTCCGTGTAGTTGGTTGCTTTCGACGGCCGAAGGGCGGTTGAGGCGATTCCCCGCCAACGCATTGAGGAGTGAAACCGTATGGCACTCGAGATCCATGATCTTCCCCAGGATATTCGCAAAGTGAAGGTGAAGCTGCGCAAGGAGCTGCCGGCGTATGCCGCGGCGTTCCGCGAAGTGGAAGCGGAGATGCGCGGCAAGGTAGCGCAGATTGTGAAGGAACGCGAGGCCGACGAGGCTGTGATTCCGATTGTGCAGTACGGCGAGATTGCGAGCGGCTCGGTGGGGCCGGAGGTGACGGCGGCAATCAAAGAGCGCGGGGCGTGCGTGATTCGCAGCGTGTTTCCGGTGGAGCAGGCGCAGGCGTGGAACGACGAGATTGGACGCTACGTGGAGGAAAACAACCTGGACGCGAAGCTGGTGAACCGGGCCGAGGACAAGTACTTTGGCACGCTGGCAATGGCCAAGCCGCAGATCTACGGGATCTATTGGTCCCGGCCGCAGGTGGAGGCACGGCAATCGGAGGCGCTGACACGGGCGCGGGTTTTTTTGAACCGGCTTTGGAAGGCGGAGAGCGAGGGCAAGCGGCACATCGATCCGGAACAGGTGCCGGTGTACGCGGACCGGATACGGCGACGTCCGCCGGGATCGGCTTCGCTGGGGCTTTCGCCGCACGTGGATGGCGGATCTGTGGAGCGCTGGCTGGACGATAACTTCAGGAAGGTTTACCGGCATGTGTTCTCAGGCAACTGGCGGGAGTACGATCCGTTCGATGCGGCGTGGCGGCCGGATGTGCAGGAGGTGGCGTCTCCGGCGGTGTGCTCGATGTTCCGCACTTACCAGGGCTGGACGGCGCTGACGCGGCAAGGCAAGGGAGACGGGACGCTGCAACTGATTCCGATTGCCAATGCGATGGCTTACATTCTGCTGCGCGCGCTGCAGGACGATGTGCCGGAGACGGAGTTGTGCGGGGCAGAGCCGGGCCGGGCGCTTTCAGTGGATCCGGTTTGGCATGAGGCGCTGACGGCGGCGCGCACATCAATCCCCTTGATGGAGCCTGGCGACGCGATCTTCTGGCACTCTGACCTGGTGCATGCGGTGGAGGACGAACACAATGGGTCGGGGTACAGCAACGTGATGTACATTGGCGGGACGGCTGGATGCCAAAAGAACTCGGCCTACCTGGTTGGCGAGGCGGCGGCGTTTCTTGCGGGCAAGACGCCACCGGATTTTCCGGCAGACAACTTTGAAGTGGACTTTAAGGGGCGCGCCACGGAGGCCGATTTGACGCCGCTTGGGCGGAGTCAGTTTGGGCTGTAGGGGTGGTGGGAGGGGAATCTGGTATCCCCAGTCTGAAGTTCGCTGCCTGAATTCGAGAGCACTGATGCAGATCCCCTTCGGCTTCGCTCAGGGCAGGCTTTCGACTCGCCACTCCCAACCTCCACCCCACGGACGAAGACCCGTCCGCGGGGACCCCGGAGCTGAAAAGCGCCTGGGGCGCGCGTTCGCTCAGGATGACCGCGATGATTATGCAGCGCATTTTTGCCAGAAGGCGCCTGGGGCTCTGTTCGCTCAGGGCGCCTGGCGCCCTGTTGGCTCAGGATTACCGCTTCGGGATTGGTGCTGAAGTTGACTGCGGGAATACTGCTGTGAATTTGTGAGACAACCCACTAGGCGGAAGCGGCGGCTACAACTTCCTCTTCAGCATGCGGGGCGGTTACGCGGCGGCGGCCTTCTTTGGTATCAAGGCCGGCTTGCGCCAGAATGTCACCGAGCAGATTGAGCCGGGTGGGATGGAACATGATGTGAGCGCCGGCGATGCCTTCCATTGTCTTCAAGCGGCGGAGGATGTCGACGGTGAGAGCGATGCCGGTTTGCATGGGCTTGGCGGCGGTTTCAAGCTCGACGATGATGTGCTCGGGAATGCGGATGCCGGGAACATTCCTGGAGATGAAGCGGGCGGTTTTGGGCGAGGTGAGCAGGCCGACGCCGGCCAGGATGTGGCAGCGGCGATGCAGGCCGACACGAACGACCTCTTCCATGAAGAGTTCGAAGGCGGGCAGGTCATAGACCAGCTGAGTCATGATGAACTGCGCTCCGGCATCGACCTTCTTTTTGAGCCGCTGCACACGCGCGCCGGCCGGCGGGGCAAAGGGATTCTCAACAGCGCCAATGTAGTAAGTGGGCGGCGCAGTCAAGGCGCGGCCTGACATGAACGTTCCGCCGTCGCGCATGGTGCGCGCCGCGGCGATGAGCGAAACCGAGTCGAGATCGAAGACCGGCTTGGCTCCGGGGTGGTCTCCGTTGGCCACGCCGTCGCCGGTGAGGCAGAGGACGTTTTCAATGCCCAGGGCGGTGGCGCCGAGAAGATCGTTTTGCAGAGCGATGCGATTGCGATCGCGGCAGGTCATCTGCAAGACGGCAGTGTAGCCGTTGCGGGCCATGATGGCGCAGGCAGCCATGCTGGAGAGCGCAGTGTTGGCGCTGGCCGCATCAGTGGAGTTGATGGCGCTGACCCAGGGGGCAAGCTGCTCAGCCTGGGTGAGGACGGAGGAACCGTTGGCCGCGGTTCCCGGCGCGACCTCGCCGGTGAGCACAAAGTCTCCTGAGTTCAAATCGTTCTCAAGGCGGCCGGCAGGCACCTCGCGCTTTGCCGGCAGCGGGATGATGGTGGGCATGCCTTCGAGGGCTTCGGCGATCCAAGTGGAACGGCCGCCGAAGTTGAATTCGCGGGGAGGCAGGCGCTCAGGCAGAACTCCGCCGTTATGTTCGACGATGTCGCGCCAGGCGCACTCCATTGTCGGGTCGAGTTCGCAGAATCCGTCCTGGCGCACGCCGCCGCAAGGGCCGTTGCGGATCTCCTTTTTGCAGCGCGTGGGGCAGCGGAGGGCGGTGACGTTGAGCATGCAATTGCCGCACATCTGGCAATCGAAGAGGGCGCCTTTGACCTGCCGCTCCATCCAGGCCATGGGCCTTTCAAGGTGCTTTCTGCCCACCACTTTGACGACGGGGCGGAGCAGGGCCAGGCCGACATGAACGGCTTGAATGACGAGACGGGTGGAGGTGCTCATGCCGGTGCCGGCCATTTTGAAGCAATCTTTTGGTTCCTGATTCGACGGTGTGGACATGAGGCCCCCCTCCAACTTTGGCTGCTCCGGTAACGCCTGACTTGCCTGCAGATTGAGGCCGAACCAAGGAGGACTTAGCAGCAGATCTCTCGGTAAGCCGTCGCCTTGCCAGATGCAAGCCTTCAACGCGGAAAGGATATCACAGAAAAAAAACACTTAGATGAGCCGCACGTCACAGGGCCTGTGTTTCGCTGCGCGGAACAGCGGTGGCGCAGTTGCCGAAATTTCAGTTGGATCAAAGCAGCGGCGCGATTTTTGTTATCCGCCAGTAAGTCAAACTTATACGGTGAGATATTGCGCGAATTAGTTGGAATGTATTGGGTGTTGGGGGTGAGGGCGCCCTGTGGTGAGCGGCCCCGCCGCTGAACCAGGTTGTGGCCGGGCGCACGCCCTGAAGGTTGTGGCGCATGGTATTGTTTCTGTTGGGCAAAATCAGGAGCTTGACTTCGATTTGAGTCGAGAGGAAAGGCCGGTTTGAACATGCTGGTGATTGCAGAAAAGATTAACGGGACCCGTAAGCTGGTGAACAAGGCAGTCATGGAGCGCGACGCTGCGTTCATACAAAATCTGGCACGCGCGCAGGCAGAGGCGGGGGCGGATTATCTAGACATCAATGCGGGGACGATGCCGGAGCGCGAATGCGACGACATTGTCTGGATGGTGAATCTGGTTCAGGAAGTTGTGGACAAGCCATTGTGCCTGGACAGCGCGAACCCGGATGCTCTGCTTGCCGGGCTGGCCGCATGCAAGCAACCGCCGATGATCAACTCAATCAGCGGCGAAGAGAACCGGCTGCGGGATGTGTTGCCGGTGGTGGCCAAGCACGGGCTGAAGACGCTGGCGCTGGCGATTGACAGCAACGGCATTCCGGAGAGCTGCGAAGGGCGCATGGCGAATATCCGGCGGCTGTTTGCGGAAACGCGAAAGGCCGGGGTGCCGGACGAGAACATGTACGTGGACCCACTGGTGATGTCGGTTGCGACGGCGCCGGATGCCTGCACGATTACGCTGGAGACGATGCGGCAGATCAAGGCGGAGTTTCCGCTGGCGCATTTGACGGGCGGTCTGAGCAACATCTCGTTTGGATTGCCGGGGCGGACACTGATCAACCGGGCGTTCTTGACGCTGGCGGTGAATGCGGGCCTTGACTCGGCGATCATGGATCCGACGGACCGGGGCTTGATGGAGACGCTCTACGCGACGAATGCGGTGCTGGCGATTGATGCCTATTGCGCGCAGTATTCGCGTGCATTCCGCAAGGGTGTAATCGGGACCAAGCCGCCTTCAAAGGGTGGGCCGGCGGCGGTTTGATGTGCGCTGAGGGACCAGGGACTGTTGATCCGGTCCGAGACTGGTTTGGGGTTTCCCACTTTTGTGTAAAGCATGCGAAAAGGTGGGGAACCGCCCTTGACTCAGGCGAAGCGGTAGCGGGGCGGGTTCACGCGTCAGCAAGTCAGCGAGTCAGCACCGCTTCGCGGAGGAGCAAGTCAGCGGGATTGTTGATGGGTTGAGATTCTCCACCCTTGCGGCAGAAGAGACGCTCAGGGATGGGGCAGAGATGCGGGATGCGCAGGCATATTTTCAGGGGAGGAAATGATGGGGTTCCCAAGCGACATTGAGATTGCGCAGAGCACAACGATGCTGCCAATCGTAGAGATTGCCCGGGCGGCGGGCATAGACGAAGACGATATTGAACTGTACGGGAAGTACAAGGCCAAGATCGATTGCAATTTGTATCAAAGGCTCAAGAGCAAGGCGGACGGAAAGCTGATTCTGGTTACGGCGATTACGCCCACGCCTGCCGGGGAAGGCAAGACCACAACGTCGGTGGGGCTGGGCGATGCGCTGCACAAATTGGGGAAGAAGGTCATGATCGCCCTGCGCGAGCCATCGCTGGGACCGGTGTTTGGCGTGAAGGGCGGGGCAGCAGGCGGCGGGTATGCGCAGGTGGTTCCGATGGAGGATATCAATCTTCACTTCACCGGAGATTTCCACGCGATTGGCGCGGCGAACAACCTGCTGGCGGCGATGCTGGACAACCATATCTATCAGGGCAATGCGCTGGGGATCGATCCGCGCAAGATTACCTGGAAACGCTGCATGGACATGAACGACCGTCAACTGCGGTTTATTGTGGACGGGTTGAACGGGAAGGCCAACGGGAGCCCGCGCGAAGACGGATTCGACATCACTGTGGCGTCGGAGATCATGGCGATTCTTTGCCTGAGCCGCGATCTGGATGATTTGAAGGCGCGGATCAAGAAGATCATTGTGGGCTATACGTGGGCCGACAAGCCGGTGACGGCCGGGGAGTTGAAGGCCGAAGGCGCGATGACGGCGCTTTTGAAGGACGCGCTGAAGCCGAACCTGGTGCAGACGCTGGAGCATACGCCGGCCTTGATTCACGGCGGCCCGTTTGCCAACATTGCCCACGGCTGCAACAGCGTGATGGCGACGACGACGGCGTTGAAGCTGGCCGACTACGTGGTGACGGAGGCGGGCTTCGGCGCGGACCTGGGCGCGGAGAAGTTTATCGACATCAAGTGCCGGGCGGCAGGCATCAAGCCATCGGTAGTGGTGATTGTGGCCACGGTGCGCGCGCTCAAGATGCACGGCGGCGCGCAAAAGAAGGAACTGCACCTGGAAGATCTGGCGGCGCTGGAGAAGGGGCTGCCGAATCTGCTGAAGCACCTTGAGAACATCACGGTAAAGTTTGGCCTGCCGGCGGTTGTGGCCATCAACCGGTTCCCTACCGACACTGAAGCGGAGATGAAGCTGATCGATACGAAATGCCGGGAGTATGGGGCCAATGTGGCGCTCTCAGAGGTGTGGGGCAAGGGCGGCGACGGGGGAGCCGAACTGGGCAAGGAAGTGATCCGGCTGGCAGAGCAGGCCAGCAGTAATTTCCGCTTTATTTATGACACCGAGCTGCCGATCAAGGAGAAGGTGGAAGCGATTGTGCGCGAGGTATATGGCGGCGACGGCGTGGACTTTGCCCCGGCGGCCCAGAAGCAGATGATCAGGCTGGAAGAGCTGGGGCTGGGAAATCTGCCGATCTGCATGGCCAAGACGCAGTATTCGCTGTCAGACGATCCGCTGAAGCTGGGATGGCCCAAGGGCTTCCGGGTAACGGTGAGGAACCTGAAGGTCTCTGCCGGAGCGGGCTTTATTGTCGCGCTGACCGGGGAGATTATGACCATGCCGGGGCTGCCGAAGGTGCCGAGCGCGGAGAAGATCGACGTGGACTCGGCGGGCAAGATTTCGGGGCTGTTTTAGAGAAGTGATGGGTTCGCGCCTGTTCGCTCGCCGGTTGGGGAGCGGCGGGCGCGGAGAATGCGTTCAAGAGCACGCCCAAGACCGGGCAACCGGCTGGGCGTGTTTTTGCGTGCGGGCGCCGCGACAGCAGCCGAAAATGGGATCTCTCTGGCATTCTGCAAAGTCAAGATGGCGCCTCATAGCGAGCCTGCATTTGTTCGCTCGGTGGCTATGTGCTCATGGAATTGAGCGTTAGCAGACAAAAGCCACTGGACAACTGTGATTCTCAAGTGAAATGATTATCGGCGTTGAAGGTTAGGCAATTCCCGCGCTTCCCCTGCGCCAGGGCCGACAGCAATCACGCTGAAAATGCGCCCCGAGCTCGATTTTGCAGAGTGGGATGAACCTGGCCGAGCAGCTCTTTAGAACCAGCTACACCCTTTAGCAACAGCTACGCCCTTTCAACCAGGCACGCCCTTTCATTTGATGGCAGCAAGCAAACCGAGGAGGAGAGTCCCCCATTGGCAAAGATCGAGTTGAATACATTCATTTCCCAGGTGATCGATCGATTGAAGCCAGGAATTTTTGCGGCCGGGATCCCGGTGCTGGTGGCCGTTGCGCTGCTGGGGCCGGCAGTGGGCTGCCGCAACCGGGCGAGGAACGTCGCGGGGGGCAAGCATCTTGATTTCAACCAGGATGTGCAACCAATTCTGGCCAGCCATTGCTTTACCTGTCACGGGCCTGATCCGGAGATGCGCAAGGGCGGGCTGCGACTGGATCTGGAGGAAGCGGCATTCAAGAAGCGGCCGGGCCACCCGGACGCGATTGTGCCGGGGTATCCGGACAAGAGCGAGTTGATCAAGCGGATCGAGTCACACGATCAGCACCGGCTGATGCCGCAGACCTCGCAGGGCGAGGCGAAGCCGATGAAGGCGGAAGAGATTGCGATCTTGCGTGAGTGGGTGAAGGAGGGCGCGGCTTACCGGCCCCACTGGGCCTTCGATCAACCTGAGCGCGCCTCACTGCCGGCCGCAGAGACCGCGGACCCGTGGGTGAAGAATCCGATTGATGCGTTTGTGCTGGCGCGGATGAAGCAGGATGGGTTGCATCCCTCACCCGAAGCGGACAAGACCACGCTGATCCGGCGGGTCTCGCTGGACTTGACGGGACTGCTGCCGACGCCGGCAGAGGTGAAGGCGTTTGTGAACGACAAGTCGCCACAAGCGTACGAGCACCTGGTGGATGGGCTGCTGGCGCGACCGAGCTATGGCGAGCATCGGGCGCGGTATTGGCTGGATTATGCGCGCTACGCGGACACGTATGGACTGCACTTCGACAATACGCGGGACATTTGGCCTTATCGCGATTACGTGATTCGATCGTTCAACAGCAACAAGCCATTCGACCAGTTTGCGATGGAACAGATTGCCGGGGATTTGATGCCGGCCAAGAGCCTCGATCCGCTGATTGCCAGCGGGTATGTGCGGCTGGGCGTGAGCAGCAACGAGGGCGGGACAATTCCTGAAGAGCTGCGCGCAAACATTGCGCGGGAGCGCACCGAGGCGTTTGGGGCCACGTTCATGGGGCTGACGGTGGGCTGCGCGGTTTGCCACGATCACAAATACGACCCGACGACGCAGAAGGATTTCTATGCGCTGACGGCATTCTTCAACAACATTGAGGAAGAGCCATTCAATCGGGACCGTCCGGTGTGGGCGCCGGTGGTGCGGATTCCGAAGGCGCAGAATCAGGACGCGTACAACAAGGTGTTCGCCCGGCGTAGCGAGCTTCAGAGCCAACTAAACGATCTGCATGCGCAGCAGAAAGCCCTGATAGAGAAGTGGCTGCAATCGCGGCAGAATGCGCCGCAGCCGGTGGCCGTAGACAAGCTGATGCTGCGCCTGCGGCTGGATGAAGACGGCGGCGACGTGCTGAAGAACAGCGCACTGCACGCGCAGACGGCGACCTTCCCGGTGGGCAAGTCGAAGCCGGAGTGGGGCGAGACGACGTGGCTGTGGCCGGACTTCAGAATGAACACCAGCACCCGCATCCTGCTGGGGCAGACCGGCGACTACGAGAGCAATCAGGCCTTCTCAACGGGCGGGTGGGTGATGTTGCGCTCGGCGCCGAACTATCCGCTGGATCAGTCGGGCACGCTGATCTCAAAGATGGATACGACGCAGCACGATCGGGGCTGGGACCTGGCTCTGGAGCACGGAAAGATTGCCGTGGACCTGGTGAATGAGGAACCGGACATCAAGGATCCTCCGCTAGAGACACCGGGAGATGGCAAGCCGATGAAGGAGAAGTTCAGCTACCCGGCGCCGGCGGAGTTATCGGCTGCGGATCTATCGCCGGATAAGGAGGGCGGTCCGAAGAAGAAAGAGAAGGAAGCAGAAAAGATCAAGTTCCCCAAACCGAAGCCGGTGACGGCGAAGGACACAACGCCGCGGGTTGCGATTAAAGTGTTGACGCTGGATACGCTGCCGGTAGATGGGCATTGGAAGCATGTGTTCTTTACCTACGACGGGTCGGGCAAGGCGTCGGGGGTCAAGGTTTATGTGAATGGAGTGCAGGCGGCGACGCGGGTAGTGGTGGATACGCTGGGCAAGCAGTCGCTGCGGACGCAGGCGCCGATGCAGCTTGGATGGCGCTATCCGGAGGCGACGCCCGCGAAGGAGACGCGCTACCAGGACGTCAGGCTCTATGAGCGCGCGCTGGCCGCGGAGGAAGTAAAGCGGCTGCCTTATGAGGATTACGTTGCCGAGATTGTGAGCAAGCCTGAGAGCCAGTGGAGCGCAGACCAGTGGCACGCGGTGAGCCAGTACTACTTCAACAATCTGGACAGCACAGACAAGGCGCTGCGCAGCCAGCTTGAACAGTTGAATGCGCAACTGGACAAGCTTTCAGAAGGCGGACCACTGACTCTGGTTTCGTGGGAGCGGCCTGCGATTGCGTATGCGGACGTGCTGACGCGCGGCGTGTACACGGCGCGCACGGAGCGGGTGGAAGCGAACACGCCGCACTATTTGCCCGCGCTGCCGGCGGGGATGCCGCACAACCGGCTGGCCCTGGCAAAGTGGACGGTGAGCCCAGAGAATCCGCTGACGGCGCGGGTGACGGTGAATCGGATGTGGAACGAGATGTTCGGCGCCGGACTGGTGGAGACGACGGAAGACTTCGGCATCATGGGGCAGAGGCCGTCGCATCCGAAGCTGCTTGACTGGCTGGCGGTCGAGTTCCGCGACAGCGGATGGAACGTGAAGCACATGTACAAGCTGATGGCGATGTCGGCGACGTACAGGCAAAGCGCGAAGGCGACGCACGACCAGATGTTGAAGGATCCGCGCAACCTGCTGCTGGCGCATGGGCCGCGGTTCCGCATGGATGCGGAGATGCTGCGGGATGTGGCGCTGCAATCGAGCGGGCTGCTGGTGAACAAGATCGGCGGCCCAAGCGTAAAGCCGTATCAGCCGCCGGGTTTGTGGGAGCAGATCAGCTATCCGACGGCCGACACCGTGCATTATGCGCAGGGCAGCGGCGAGCAACTCTACCGTCGCAGCATGTACAGCTATTGGAAGCGGATGGCGATTCTGCCGGATATGGATTCGTTCGATGCGCCCATGCGCGACGCGGTGTGTACGCGGCGGCAGCGGACGGATACGCCGCTGCAGGCGCTGGTGACGATGAACGATGTGCAATGGGTTGAGGCGGCACGGGCGCTGGCGGAGCGGGTGATCAAGCAGGGCGGAGAGCAGCCGGAGCAGCGCATCAAGCTGATGAGCGAACTTCTGCTGGCGCACGATCCGCCGCCGCAGATGGCCCAGGTGCTGGACAACTCGCTGGCGCAGATGGAGAAGCACTACAAGGCTGATCCGAAGGCGGCGCATCAACTTGTGGAAGCAGGCGAGAAGAGGCCCGACAGTTCGATCCCGGAGCCGGAGCTGGCGGCGTGGACCATGGTGGCCAGCGAGATGCTGAATCTGGATGAAACGGTAACCAAGTAGCGACGGAGGTTCGTGTGAAGCAGCATCCCTTATGTACCGATAATGAGCACGCAGAGAACGTACTTGGGCTTCCGATTCCTACCGGGCTGAAGCAGGAGTGGATGGCTCTGGAAAACCGGCGGCGTTTTCTTGGGCGGGCCGGCAAGGTGCTGGGCTGGGCAGCGATGGCGAGCCTGATGGGCGACCGCGGAGCAAGCGGTGATGCACATGCGGCCTCTACGCCGGCAGCGCAGGGACCTCTTTCTCCGGCGGAGTTGAAGCTGCCGCATTTTGCGCCGAAGGCGAAGCGCGCGATCTATTTGTTCATGTCGGGCGCACCGCCGCAGATTGACATGTGGGATTACAAGCCGAACCTGGCGGCGATGTATGACAAGGATCTGCCAGATTCTGTGCGCGGCGGGCAGCAGTTGACGGGCATGACGGCAGGACAAGCGCGGTTTCCGATTGCGCCCTCGCATTGGGCCTTCAAGCGGTATGGCAAGACGGGGACGTGGGTAAGCGACCTGCTGCAGAATACCGGCAAGGTCGTGGACGATCTGACGATCATCAAGACGCTGAACACCGACGCCATCAATCACGAGCCGGCGATCATGCTGATGAATACGGGCAACTTGAATCCGGGCAAGCCTTGCCTGGGCTCGTGGCTTGCGTATGGACTGGGGAGCATGAACGACAATCTTCCGACGTTCATGGTGTTGCAGACGAAGGTGAACCCGAAGGAGAACAACCAGCCGGTTTCATCGCGGCTGTGGAGCAGCGGGTTTCTTTCATCGGAGTATGCAGGTGTCGGGCTTCGCTCGGGCGGCGATCCGGTGCTTTTCCTGACCGATCCGAATGGAGTGAGCCGCGAGGTGCGGCGCAAGATGCTGGATGCGGTTGAGCAGATCAACCGGCAGACGTATGAGGAGCTGGGCGATCAGGAGACGAATGCGCGCATTGCTCAGTATGAGATGGCGTACAGAATGCAGGCATCCGTGCCGGAGTTGGCAGATTTGAGCAAAGAGCCGCAATCGACCTGGGACTTGTACGGTGAGGATGCCAAGGAGCCGGGCAGCTTTGCCTACAACTGCCTGATGGCGCGGCGCATGGCCGAGCGCGGGGTGCGGTTTACGCAGGTGTACAAGCGGGGATGGGATGTACACGGGAATGTGACGGGGACGCTGCCGATTCTTTGCATGGAGACGGATCGGGCCTGCTATGCGCTGGTAACGGATTTGAAACAGCGCGGGCTGCTGGACGACACGCTGGTGATGTGGGGCGGGGAGTTTGGGCGCACCGTTTACAGCCAGGGCGGATTGACGCCGGAGAACTATGGACGCGACCATCACCCACGCTGCTTTACGGGGTGGATGGCAGGCGGCGGTGCGCGGCCGGGGATCACGTATGGCGAGACGGATGAGTACAGCTATAACGTGGCGAAGGATCCGGTACACGTCAGGGATTACAACGCGACGATTCTGCACTGCCTGGGAATCGACCATAACAAGCTGATCTACAGGTCGCAGGGTCTGGATCAGAAGCTGACCGGACCGGTGACAGCGAACGTGGTTCAAGGCCTTCTTGCATGATGAACGTGAAAGAACTGTTGGCAGGCGCCAACCGGCAGTTGGAAAAGTTGAAGAAGACACGGGCTGCCGGAATAGTGAAAGAGTTGGCAGCAATCGCGGATAGGCTGCTGCCGACGAGCGAATTAACGAGGGCGGTGTGGCTTGCGTCGCTGGTGTTCAGTGTGGCGCTGCTGCTGCTGCCGTTGCTCGTGAAGCTGGACGGCCGGCCGCATGCGGACTGGGAGCAGTTCCTGGGACGGTTCCATCCGCTGGCGGTGCATCTTCCAATCGGATTTCTTGTGCTGGTTCCGCTGCTGGAGTTGGCGGGATTCTACCGGCCCGCGCTGCGCGAGGCTGCATCGTTTGTGCTGGGATTGAGCTTCGTCTGTTCACTGGGCGCGGTGACGCTGGGATTTCTGCTGGCGTTTGGCGGCGGAAGCACAGGAGCCGTGGTGACGCGGCACATGTGGGGCGGGGTTGCGCTGACCATCGGCGTGCTGGTGTGCCTGCTGGCGCGACCCTTCTGGGAGTCGGACGCGGTGCAGCACGTGTATCCGTGGATGCTGACTTGCCTGCTGCTGGTGCTGACGTACACGGCGCACGAAGGCGGCACGCTGACGCACGGGGCCAGCTACCTGACGGATTACCTGCCTGCACCGGTGAAGCACTTGCTGCGGCTGGGCGGCACAGCGGATGAAGCAACGCCGGGGTCGTTTTATGTGAAGCACATTCATCCGATTCTGGATGCGAACTGCGTAAGCTGCCACGGCGCGGCGAGCACCAAGGGCGGGCTGCGGCTGGATTCGTATGGGCAACTGATGCGCGGCGGCAAAGATGGGGCGGTAGTTGTGGCAGGGAACCCGAGCAATAGTTTACTGCTGCACCGGGTGATGCTTGAGCCGAGCGACAAGCAGTTTATGCCGGCGGAAGGCAAGCCGCCGCTGAAGCCGGAAGAGATTGCTTGGCTGACGGCGTGGATTCAGCAGGGAGCGTCACCGACGGCAACCAAACTGGCGGGGATTGCCATCGAGGAAGCGCCGGAGGAGTTGCCCATGAAGCCGGTGGGCGACTATAGCGCGCTGATGGCGGAGATTGCGCAAATGGCCGCTGGGCAGGGCGCCAAGCTGGTTCCGGTTTCGCACAACGCCAGCGATGGACTGATTTTGAACACGGTGGATATTGCGCCGACGTTCAACGATGCGCAGCTTGCGTCGCTCCAGAAGTTTGCGCCGTACGTTGTTGAGGCGGAGCTGGGGCGCACGGCGGTTACGAATGCGAGCTTTGATACGCTGGCGAAGTTTACCAATCTGCGCGCGCTGCACCTGGAAGGGACGGCGGTGACCGGGGATGGAATTGCGAAGCTGGCCGGCTTATCGCAACTGACCTATCTGAATCTGAGCGGAACGAAGGTTACGGCGGCGGCGGCGGCACAGATTGCATCGCTGAAGACTCTGCGCCACGTTTATCTCTACAACACACCAGCCCAACCCGCGGCCACCGCGGCAGCGATGCAGCCCATCGCGAGGAGTGCACAATGAGCCAAGCAAACAATCTGGACAGGCGGACGTTTCTTGCCGGCACGGGAGCCGTGGCACTGGCAGGCCTGGCAAGCGGGCAGGCGGAGGCGCAGACGAGCGCGGCAAAGTGCGACGCAAACACGCTGGTAACAGGCAACGGGACGTGGACTTACCGCGTGGTGGAGGGATGGGGACATCTGCCGGCGGGGACAGCTTTCGGCGGGACACACGGCGGCATTGCGACCGACAAGGCGGGTCACGTTTACGTGAGCACACAGAGCGAGACGGGCATTCTTGTGTATAGCCCGGAAGGCACGCTGCTGAAGACGATTGCGCATGAGTACCCGGAAGTTCATTCGCTGGTGCATGCCGAGGAGAATGGTGAAGAGTATTTCTACGCGACCGTGCAGAAGGGAACGCCAACCGAGAACTGGCTGTTTGTGAAGATGAAGACGGACGGCACGACCGTGCAGAAGATTACCGCGCCCCAGGAGGCAGGCTTCAAGCAGCCGAACGAGTGGAAGCTGACGGCAGCAGTGCCGGGGCCGGATGGGTCGATCTTCATCGCCAATGGCTATGGGGATTCGCGCATGTTCCGCTTCGACAAGAACGGAAACTTCAAGGCGAGCTATGCGGGCAAGGGCAAGACGGAAGGCATGTTTGACTGCAACCATGGAATGAGCGTGGATACGCGCTATGACCAGCCGCTGCTGCTGATCTGCGACCGCGCGAACCGGCGGCTCTGCCATTTCGATTTCGACGGCAAGTTTGTACGCACCGTGACGCAGCATATGCGGCTGCCCTGCCAGATCAGCTTCCACGGCGATTTTGCGGTGGTATCAGAGTTGGAGGGGCGAGTGACGATTCTGGACCGGGACAACGTGCCGGTGGCGTTTCTTGGCGACAATCCGGACAAGACGCAATGGGCCGGATACAAGTTGCTGCCTGGGGATGTGGCGGTGACCAGCTTCAGCGCGGCACATGGCGTACACGTGGACCAGAACGCGAACATCTATGTTTCCGACTGGAACCAGACGGGGCGGATTACCAAACTGGAGCGCGTAACGGCCTAGCGGCAACAGCTGCAGTTGTTTGCAGCACGCTTCCCTGTTCGGCCGGCTCACCAGACTATGTGGGATTTCAATTGCAACTGCCCAGTGGCTCTCTCTTGAGAAAGCAGCCACTGGGCAGTTGCGCTTTCCCTTGATATTTAGTGGGAACCCCAAATGGCAGAAACGGGGGGAAGCGCGCCGCGCCTGATCCGGCTTAGCGCCAGCGGAAGATACGCAGCGATACGGCGAAGGCCACCACCAGCCAGGCGGCGAGTATGGCGACAGGAGTGGCTAACTGGGCGAGGCTCATGCCCTGGAGCATGTTGCCGCGCATGGCGTCAATGGCCGCGGTGAGAGGCAGGGCGCGGACGAGAGGTTGAATGGCGGCAGGAAAGCGGCTGGCCGAGAAGAAGACGCCGGAGAGAATCCACATGGGGAGCATGACGAGATTCATGAGGCCGGATGCAGCTTCCATGGTTTTGGCGCGCGAGGCAACGAGCAAGCCCAAGGCGGAGAAGCAGAGCGAAGTGAGGACGCAGAGGAAAGCCAACTGAACGAGCGGACCGCGAAACGGCACGGCAAAGACCAGGCGGGCAAAGCCGAGAAAGGCCACCACCTCAATCACCAGCATGACGAGGCGGGAGAGAATGAACGAGAGGAGATACTGCCAGCGCGGCATGGGCGAGGCGACGAGGCGCTTGAGCAGTTTTTTCTGGCGGGCCTCCACGATGGCAAAGCCGAGCCCCCACATGGCTGAGCCCATCAGGTTCATTCCCAGCAGGCCGGGGACTACGAAATCGATATAGCGGGAGCCGGTTTCATGCACAAGCTGGCTCTGCGCATGAATGGCTTCGCGCTGGCCGGCGGCGGCCTGGATATCGCGGTCAACCAGCATGCGGGCGATGCGGGCGTCAGGGTTGGTATCGTCAAATTCGTAGGTAACGCCATTCGGATTTTGAATGGCCAGAAGCAGAATGTTGCCAGTGGCCAGGGCATGCGTGCCGGCGGCTTCATTCAGCGTAGTTGCTGAGAGCCCCTTGTCGGCGGCGAGGGCCTGGGTAATTTGAACGGTTGTGGCGCCCACGGGAAGCACGTCGGCGGGGCGGTTGCGGAAGGCGATGCCAAGCCCGACGGCGAGCAGAATGGGGAAGACGAAGATCCAGAAGATGGCTTCAGGCTCGCGCAGGATGAGGAAGAAGCGGATGACGGTGAGTTGGTAGAGGCTGCTGAGCCGGAGCTTATTCATCGCGCAGGTTCCTTCCCGTAAGGCCAACGAAGACATCTTCAAGGGATGCCGAATGGGTGCGGAACTCGCTCAGGTGGAGGTGCTGAGCAGCGAGCGCGGCGAAGATGCGCGGGACCGCGGTGTGCAGCACGCTGACTGAGAGTTGATGGAGTCCGGCATCGACGCGGTGGGACTGGACGCCGGGAATCTTCAGAAGCAAATCCGCATCCACGAAGCCATGAGCGGGTCCGGGGGCGGATCCAGGACCGGCGGATTCCTGCGCAGAGACGGCAAACTCGACGATGTGCTCGGCGCCTACTGAGGCGATGAGCTGTTGCGGAGTTCCGAGCGCAATGATGCGGCCGTGGTCCATGATGGCGACGCGGTCGCAGAGGCGCTCGGCCTCTTCCATGTAATGCGTTGTGAGGATGATGGTTCGGCCGTCCTGCTTGAGGGCGTCGACGAGGTCCCAAAGATGGCGGCGGGCCTGGGGGTCGAGTCCGGTTGTGGGCTCGTCGAGGAACAGCAACTCGGGATCGCCGACAAGCGCGCAGGCCATGGCCAGACGCTGCTTTTGCCCGCCGGAAAGGGTGCCGACGCGGGCGTTGCGCTTCTCTTCAAGTTGCGCGGTGCGGATGGACTCCTCTACCGGGATGCCGCGGTGAAAGAAGCTGCGAAAGAGGCGCAGGGTTTCTTCAACCGTGAGCTTGTCAGGGAATTGGGTCTCCTGCAGCTGGACACCGGTAAGCTGGCGGAGTTGGCTGGCACTGTTGCGCCAGTCGAGGCCGAGCAACTGCACCTGGCCGGCGTCGGGATCGGTGAGGCCCTCGCAGATTTCGATGGTGGTGGTTTTGCCGGCGCCATTGGGGCCCAGCAGGCCGAAGCATTCGCCGCAGCTCACTTCAAGGTCGAGACCATCGACGGCGACCACGTCAGCAAAGGTTTTGCGCAGGCCGCGCAGGACGAGCGAAGGGCCGCGCGCAGCCTGATCTTGCGACGGCCGGGGTGTGGGCGGCGGAGCAGTTTGCGTCTCAGTCAAGAGCGGACCCTCATCCCAAGATTAAGGTGAGACAGCATGGGCGAGCAAGGCGCGGTGCGCTATCTGTAGACCTCCGGGATGAAGGTCTGCTCCTGGATGGGCGGCCGGACATAGTTCGACTTCTCCAGTTTGGGCAAAGCCAACGGCTCCGGGGTCAGGTCGCGGTAGACAAACTGGGAGAGCAGATGGCGGATGACATTGAGCCGGGCGCTTTTCTTGGATTCCGCATTCACCACAAACCAGGGCGCCTGTTTGGTGTCAGTGACGGCGAACATTTCGTCTTTGGCACGGGAGTACTCTGCCCAATGCCTTCGCGATTCGAGGTCCATGGGGCTGAGCTTCCATCGCTTGGTGACGTTCTTCATGCGGTCCTGAAAGCGGCGCTCCTGCTCTTCGTCGCTGACCGAGAACCAGTATTTGATGAGGCGAATGCCGGAGCGGACGAGCATGCGCTCAAACTCGGGACAGCTGTGCATGAACTCAAGGTACTGATCCTCTGTGCAGAATCCCATGACGCGCTCAACGCCGGCGCGGTTATACCAACTGCGGTCAAACAGAACGATCTCGCCGGCCGCGGGCAGGTGGGCTGCGTAGCGCTGGAAGTACCATTGGGTCTGTTCGCGCTCAGTGGGCGTGCTGAGCGCAACGACGCGACAGACGCGCGGATTCAGCGACTCAGTGATGCGCTTGATGGCACCCCCTTTGCCGGCTGCGTCGCGGCCTTCAAAGATGACAACGACGCGCAGCTTCTCAGTGCGCACCCATTCCTGCAGCTTGACGAGCTCAATCTGAAGGCGGCGAAGCTCGCGGTCATAGTCAATATCCTTGCCGATCTGAAGCGCCTTGCCATTGACGGGTGCGGGCAGGTCACCGCCCTTCTTCTTTCCTCCGTTCGGTGCAGCCTCAACTGGAATCGGTGTTTTGGAATCCTTGTCCTTCTCTTTCATCGATCTTCCCTCCAACCCGGCTCGCCGGACAACTGGCCATGATAGCGCAAAGGTGGTTTGGCTGCGCCGTGGACCCTACGGACGCCGCCGCGATCATCATAGTCCCGTGAGGTGGGAGGATGGGCGATCAGAGGCAATGATTCGAAGGCGGATTCCGGTATTGAGGGAGTTGCGCCAAATCGGGATGCCGCCGCAGCGGAGCAGGCAGGCCCGGTTATACTGGGTTGGCGATTGCGGCGCATGCACGCCAGTGAGGGCTTGGAAGAGCGCAGTTTCTGCAATGTGCGAGGAGAAAGATATTGGGTAGACAGGAAATTCCCCGCGATCTGGACGCCGTGCTGAACGAAGCCTGGGAGGCGGCGCGAAAGGTTCCCGGCTTTCTGATGGAGCAGGAGGCACGGCTGCTTGGGACAATTGCGGCGTGCGTGCCTGCCGATGGCGTGATTGTGGAGATTGGCAGCTTCAAGGGCAAGTCGACGGTCATGTTGGGGAAGGTGGCGGCGCATTACGGATTGGGGCCGGTGGTAGCGATTGATCCGCACAACTTCAACAATGCGGAGTTGCAGGATTTCAGGGTGGATGCGGAGGCATCGTCTTTTCTGGATTTTCTCCGCAATATTGATGCGGCGGGCGTGAGCGGCCAGGTTGAGGTTTATCGCGCGTATTCGACGGATGTGGCGAGGGAGTGGACTCGGCCCATTCGCTTCTTGTGGATTGACGGCGATCACAGTTACGCGGGTGCGAAGGCGGACTTTGACGGATTCTCCTCTTTCGTGAACCCGCTGGGCGTTGTGGCGCTGCACGATGCCCTGCACGAGTTTTCAGGGCCGATCAGGGTGTTTGTGGAAGAGATGCTGCGTTCCGACAGGTTTGGGGCAGCAGGATTTGTGAACTCCATCGCGTGGTCGCAGTTCCGGCCTGAGGATGGCAGCAGATTCAAAAGGCAGCGGACCAGCCTTGAGCGAGTGGCAGCGCCGCTGATTCCGCTGGTGAGGGATGAGCAGAATTTGCGCGGGCTGAAAAAGATTCTGTTCAAGCTGCAGCGGTCACGGGTTCCGCGGCGAGGGGTTGAGCCAGGGGAATGGGCTGCTCTTCTGGGTGGCTAGTGTGGTGTCTCTGAGTTTCTATGTAGAACAAATGCAGGTCCTTCGGCTCACCATCCCCAAGCTGGAAAGCGCTTGGGGCCCCGTTCGCTCAGGATGACGGCGAGAATCAATTGTTATCTGACCTTCCATTTTGTTGACAGAGCGGCGAGCTTTTCATCCATTGTGGGCTGCGGAATGGGCACGGACTTCTGCTGCTGCCTCGGCGCAGGACGCGCGGCAGGCGCAGAGAGCGCCTTGATTGAGAGCGCGATGCGTTTGGCGCGGGCGTCAACACCGAGCACTTTGACTTTGACGATTTGACCGGTCTTGACGGCTTCAGAGGGCTCTTTGATGAAGCGATTGGAGAGCTCGCTGATGTGGACGAGGCCATCCTGGTGGACGCCGATGTCAACGAATGCGCCGAACTTTGTGACGTTGGTGACGACGCCTTCAAGCACCATGCCGGGCTGCACGTCGGCAATCTCGCGGACCAGGTCGTGGAAGCTGGGGGCGACGAATTTGTCACGCGGGTCGCGGCCCGGCTTGCGCAGCTCGGCGAGAATGTCGTTGACCGTGTAGGCGCCGGCGGAGAGCTGCCTGGGATCGACCTGCTCGAGGAGCTGCGGCTGACTGATGAGCTGCTCAACCGATGCATGCAGAAGTCCGGCGATCTGCTCGACGACAGGATAGGACTCCGGATGGACGGCGGTCATGTCGAGCGGGTTGTCGCCGTTGCGGATGCGGAGAAAGCCAGCGGCCTGCTCAAAGGTTTTGGGGCCGATGCCGGCCACCTCAAGCACTTGCGCACGCGAGCGGAAGCTGCCTTTCTCATTGCGATGGCTGACGATATTGAGCGCGGTGCGTTCTGTGATGCCGGCGACGAAGCGAAGCAGCGTCCACGACGAGGTGTTGAGATCGACGCCGACCTTGTTGACGCAGCTTTCGATGACGGTTTCCAGCGACTCCTGGAGTTGACGCTGATCGACGTCGTGCTGGTACTGGCCGACGCCGATGGACTTGGGATCTACCTTGACGAGCTCGGAGAGCGGGTCCTGCAAACGGCGGGCGATGGAGATGGCGCCACGCACGGTGAGATCGAGATCGGGGAATTCCTGGCGGGCAACGGCCGAGGCTGAGTAGATGCTTGCGCCGGACTCACTGACGGTGACGGAGAAGATGTCTTCGATTCCCTTCTCGCGCAGGAATTCGCGGACAAAGGCGTCGGTTTCGCGCGAGGCGGTTCCGTTCCCGATGGCGATGGCGCGGACGCTGTGCTGACGCAGCAGGGTCTCGAGTTTGGGCGCGGCTTCAGCATTGCCGTGTTTTGAGGTGTGCAGGTAGAGAACGTCGTGAGCGAGCAGCTTTCCGGTTTCATCGACGACAGCGATCTTGCAGCCGGTGCGGAGGCCGGGATCTATGCCCAGCACGGCGATGGGGCCTGCGGGCGGGGCGAGCAGCAGGTTGTAAAGGTTGTCGCGAAAGACGCGGATGGCCTCAGTGTCAGAGCGATGCTTCAGCTCGAGGCGAATCTCGCCCTGGATGGAGCTGTTGAGGAGGCGCTTCCAGGCGTCGTCGATGGCGAGTTCGAGTTGGGGCGTCCAGTCGCCCTGCCGATGCAGCACGTGACGGTGGAGGATGGCAATGGCGCGGGCCGGCTCCACTTCGATGAGGAAGTAGAGAATGTTTTCGCCTTCGCCGCGGCGGATGGCGAGCATGCGATGCGAGGGGATGGTCTTCACCGGTTCGCTGTACTCGTAGTACATTTTGAATTTTTCCTGCTCGTCGACCGCGTCTGTGCATTTGCGGCTGACGACCACGCCTTCGCCGAAGACGAATTGGCGCAGAGCTTTGCGCACTGATGCGTCTTCGCTGATCCACTCGGCAACGATGTGGCGCGCGCCTTCGAGAGCTTCGTCGATGGTGGTTACGCCGAGTTCGGCGTTGATCAACGTGGCGGCAAAGGCTGCGAGCGGCTGGGCAGTTGGCTGCTGCGCCCAAAGATACTGAGCCAGCGGTTCGAGACCTTTCTCGCGCGCGATGGTGGCCTTGGTGCGGCGCTTTGGCTTGTAGGGGAGATAGAGGTCTTCGAGTTCGCTTTTGTCGAGTGTGGCCTCGATGCGTACCTTCAGATCGTCGGTGAGCTTGCCCTGCTCGGCGATGGAGGCAAGGATGGTTTCCCGGCGGTCCATGAGGTCGCGAAAGTAGCCTAGCTTCTCTTCGATGTCGCGGATCTGGACCTCATCGAGGTTGCCGGTGGCCTCTTTGCGATAGCGGGCGATGAAGGGCACGGTGCCGCCATCGTCGAGCAGCTCGATGACGGAGACGAGGCCGCGCATGGGAAGGTTGAGTGCCTGGGCGATATGAAGAAGGATTTCAGGGGGAAGGTTTCGGGTTTCTTTCATGAGTGTTCTTTGTTCATGGTACATGGGAGCGCTGAGGAAAAACGATGCGCTGATTTGTGCAAAACAGGCAAGGCCAGCTGCGGTGGGGCCAATCGCTTTCGGCAGCGAGGGCTTGGGGCTGTGGTATCCCACCCATCTGCGATAAAGACTGCAGATGGATGGGGCACCCAATTTTCATGGCACGTCAGCAAAAGCACCCGGTCGTGATACTACGCGAGCTGCACTTTGAGGGTGATGCCAATGTCGGAGATTTTTTCAGGGGGCATGTCGACGAGTAACGCTGAATCAGTCTGCTTCCAGTTGACGTTGGTTTTGGAACCGAGCAGTTCCACCTTGAGGATCTTGCCGGGAGCTTGCGGACTGGCGAGGCCGAGGGCTTGGACCGCAGCCTGCTTTTCAGGGCTGCCCATGACGAACGCATACAGAGTGCTGCCCTTGGCGGTGAAGCGGACATCTTCAGGGCCGAGATCCTTCTGCTGGTCCTCGTTGAAGTTGCCGGACTCAATCTTGATTTTCGTTGAGGGGCCTTCGCCATAGATCTTCCAGGGGCGGGTGGCGTAGATGCCTTCGCTGTTGATCTGCATCCAGTCGGTGATCCCTGCGAGAACGACCGTCTCTTCATAGTCAAGTTCGCCGGAGTTGGGCAGGGGGAAGTTAAGCAGCAGGTTGCCGTTCTTGCTGACGATATCGGTGAGCAGGTCAATGACTTTTTTGGCGGTCTTGTACTGCTGGCCGCGGTTGTAATGCCATTGGCCGATGCAGGTATCAGTCTGCCAGGGGTTGCGGGCGATTCCGTCGGAGACGCCGCGCTCGTGATCGAGCAGGCAGGTGCCGAGGGTGCAGTCTGACGGCTCCTTGCTGGTGTAAACGGCTTCAGTACGGGCGCCATGCAACTGCTCGCTGACGTTGTAGAGGTGCGAGACCATCTTCAGCCCGTACTCTCCGAAGGGCAGGTGGCCGTCGGTGTAAAGCAGATCGGGACGGTACTTATCAATGAGGTCGGTCATGCGGCTGAGGTAATGCTGCATCCACGAATCGGGGATGTCCAGGTCATTCCAATCGAGCCTATCGATGACGCGGGCACACCCGGCATCGTGATAGAGGTCGGCAAACTTCGGATCGGCGCCGTCGTAGGGAACACCGGCGAGAGGGCCGCTCTTGTCAGCGCCGTGGCTTGTGGCCCACCACTTGTAGCTGATCCAGAGATGCTCGCTAACGCCGAAGCGCAGGCCGTTCTTTTGCGCTGCCTTTTGCCAGGCGCCCACAACGTCGCGCTTCGGGCCCATGTTGACCGAGTTCCAGCGCGTGTATTTGGAGTTCCACAGGTCGAAGTTGTCGTGATGAACGCCCATGCTGACGAAGTATTTTGCGCCTGCTTTTTTATAGAGGCCCATCAGGTGTTCGGGATCCCACTTTGCGGCCTTCCAGTTATCGACAAGATCCTTGTAGCCGACCTTGCTGGGATGGCCGTAGGTTTCAACGTGGTAGCGATATTGATTGGTGCCCTCGATGTACATGTTGCGGGCGTACCAGTCGCCATATTCGACGGCCGATTGCGGGCCCCAGTGAGACCAGATGCCGAACTTGGCGTCGCGGAACCACTCGGGAATCTGGTAGCCGGAAAGCGAGGCGCGGGTGGGCAGATAACTGCCTTCAGCCTGGGCGCGGGCGAATTTCTTGAGGGCCAGGGCAGAAGTTGCGGCCCCCATCCATTGCAGAAGCTCACGTCTGTTCAAAGCCATGGGTGTGTGTTCCTTTCAATGTGTCTTGCGGCCAAAGATGAGGATACATCGTGATTGCCGGTACGGGCTTGCTGTCACTTCGTTTCCTGCAACTGGATTTTCTGGCGAAGGCGGTCTTCAGCTTCAACATTCCAATAGCCGCAATCGAGCTCAAAGAAGACGGAGGTGTAGGGGATCGTCATCTCGGTCTTGACGATGAGGATGCGGACGAGCTGGGCGGCCTGATCGAGCTTGTGGATGATCTGCTCGTGAGGGAGTTGATGGGCGTGTGCGCCGTGGAGGACGGTGTTGAGCTCCCGCCGGTAGTCCTCGACGCCGGGAGCGTCGTCTTCGGCGACATAGGCGAGTTCGCGGTCAATATAGAGATTGGCGCGGATGTGTTTGGCGGCGGTAATCGCGTCAAGGACTTTGCGCACGACGGGAATCTGATCCTGACCGGAGACGATGGTCTCGATGCCGGGTTTGGATTGCGCGGGATAGGCTGCGTCGGCGACGACGATCCAGTTGCGATGGCCGTAAAGGGGCACAAGTTCTGTGAGTCTTCGCTCCCATGGGGAGCTTGTTGCGTCGCTCATCGCGGTCTCTCCTTGCAGTTCTATTTCAGCTCTTCGTCGGCGCAGACGGCGACTTTGCCGCATTTGCCGGAGGCCATGAGGGCATAGGCCTCAGAGGCGCGCTCCAACGGGAAACGGTGGGTGATGATGTCAGCGGGATGGAGGTTCCAGCGGACCAGGCGCTCGACCAGCTCTTCCATCTGCCATGTTGTGGTGACCCATGAGCCAAAGATGGTCTTCTGATCGAAGATGAGGTCCTTGGATGCGTCGAACTCGACGTTGCCTCCCATGCCGAGCAGGACGACCTTGCCCCACTTGCGGGTAGCGGCAATGGCCGTGGTGCGCGCCGGGGGCTTGGCTGAGCACTCGATCGCGCGCTCTACGCCCATGCCAGCTGTCAGTTCCCTCACCTGGGCGACGTTGTCAGGACCAGAGGCGAGGACGGCGTCGCAGTAGCCAAGGTCGATGGCCATCTTCATACGTTCAGGAACTATGTCGATGCCGATGATCTTGTTGGCGCCGAGCTTGCGGCACATGGCGGCGGTTGCCAGGCCTACGGGTCCGAGGCCGGTGACGAGGACAGCGTGGTTTCCGTCGATGCCGATTTTTTGCAGGCCTTCATAGACGGTGCCGAAGCCGCAGGCTACCTGGGCGCCGTCGGCATAGGAGAGCTGATCGGGCAGGGCGATGAGGTCTTTCTCTTCGGCGAGCATGTACTCAGCCATGCCGCCATCGCGCTGCCAACCGTACGCGCGCCGGTATTCCAGGCTGGTGCAGGAGATCATGTAGCCGCGGCGGCAGTCGTTGCAGACGCCGCAACCGGAGATGTGATAAACGATCACGCGATCGCCCAGTTTGAAGCGCCGGCAGCCGGGGCCGGCCATGACAATCTGACCGCAGGGCTCATGGCCGGCAACCACGCCCTGGTAGCCCTCAGGCCCTTTGCCCAGGTGCTCGTGATAGATGGCGCGAATATCGGAGCCGCAGATGGTGGAGGCCTTGATGCGGAGCAGCACTTCCCCGTGGCCCGGCGTGGGCACGGGCACGGTGCGCATTTCAACAGTGGAGTTGCCGGGCAGGAAGGCCGCGGTCATGGTCGTCGGTGTCATATTCATTCTCCTGTTTCAACCTGTAGCTTTTAGCTTCAGCTTTTAGCTCTTAGCTTTTAGCTCCCCTCCGCGGAGTTGGAGCTCTTGCCCGTCCGGAAAAGTTGGAAGCTAAAAGCTGCTTTTACGGCGGTGTGATCTCTCCGCTGACATCCCAGAGGGCTTCCCAGGTTTGGCCGTCTTTCCAGAGGAAGACCTGGCCTTTGATGAGGCGGCAGTTGCGGTCGAGCTTGGCGATGGCCTGCATCTCTTCGGCGCTGAGCGGGTCGCGGGTGACGCATTCAAGATTGTCGCGATAGTGATTGACCGAAAACGGAATGGGGGTTTGTCCGCGCTGGACAGCCCACTTGATGCAGACGGCGGCAGGATTGACGCCATGGCGCTGCGCGATTTCGCGAATGACGGGGTCTTCAGTGGGCGCGGTGTCTTCAGGCGTGCGATCGCGCTCGGGGCGTCCGGGTGAGCCGAGAGGGCAATAGCCGATGGGCTGGATGCCGTTTTCGAGAACGTATTGGAAGAGCTCAGGCTGCTGGAAGTGCGGATGCAGCTCCATTTCATTCACGGCGGGCTTGATGCGGGCGTCGCGCAGGACCAGCTTGAGCTTGGGGATGGTCATATTCGAAGTACCGATATGGCGGACGAGACCGAGGTCGACAAGCTCTTCCATCTTGCGCCAGGTCTTCATGTAGCTCTCGTGGATGTAAGGCTTGGCGTCGGCACTGCGGGAGGTGACATCGCAGCCGGGGGGATGGAAGTTGGGGAAGGGCCAATGGACGAGGTAGAGGTCAAGGTAGTCGAGGCGGAGATCGGCGAGTGACTGGCGGCAGGAGGCGAGGACGTCGTTTTCTGCGTGCTTGTCGTTCCAGAGCTTGGAGGTGATCCAGAGTTGTTCGCGGGCGATGCCGTTGCGCTGGATGGTCTGGAGCGATGCGCCGACTTCGGGCTCATTGCTGTAGACGGAGGCACAGTCGAAATGGCGGTAGCCGACAGCAGCGGCGCCGAGGACAGCCTGAGCAACCTGGGCGGGGGTGACGTGGTCAGAGCCGAAGGTGCCCAGGCCAACGGCGGGCATGGTGGCTCCGGTATAGAGCTTTCGCCGGGGAATGGCCGCTGGTTGAATGGGTACTGAGTTGGTATCGGAGGTGTTGGTCATTCTGGCACCAGAAGTGAAAACGTTATCAGTTTGCTTGACCTACGAAGGATAAGAGGCCCGGAGGGCGCTGTCAATTGGGGCGTTTCGGGGTTGGGTGAGCCAGAAACCGCGGCCCCGAAATTGTGGCGGGACGACACCTGATTCGCTGCGCCCGATTCAATTTTCCACGCGGACCAGCAGGCACGTTATGTTGTCGCTGCCGCCGGCTTTTTTGGCTGCATGCACGAGCTGCGCGCAGAGATGTTCAAGCGGGAGGTTGCTGGCGAGGGTGGCTTGAATCTCAGCGTCCGTCAGCTCGCGGGTGAGGCCATCAGTGCAAAGGAGGAAGAGGTCTCCGGGGGCAGCCTGGAGGGAGAAGATGTCGGGCGTGATTTGGGTTTGTGTGCCGAGAGCGCGGGTGATGACGTTGCGGAGCGGCGAGCGAAGGGCCTCGGCGTGGGTCATGCGGCCGAGGCGCACCTGCTCCTCGACAAGAGAGTGGTCGAGAGTGATCTGCTCAAGGCGCTGGTCGCGGAGGCGGTAACCACGGCTGTCGCCTACGTTGAGGAACCAGACGCGGCGATCTTCGGCGAGCAGGCCGACGAGCGTCGTGCCCATCCCGCTGAGGCGGGGGTTGCGTTGGGAGCGGGAAAAGATGGCATGATTGGCGGCGGCCACGGCCTCTTCGGCGGCAAGGGGCGGGTCAATGGCGAGGTTGCGCGATTTGAGGCGGGCAAGAGCCTCGTCAACGGCCAGAGAACTGGCGATTTCGCCGGCGGCAGCGCCGCCCATGCCGTCGCAGACGACGAAGACACCGTGCTCGACGGAGAAACCGTACGCATCTTCGTTAGTTGGGCGCTTGCGGCCGCGATCAGTAGCGGCCGCGGCGCTGTAGTGGACGAGAGCCGTGTCCAAAAAGATATCTCCCGCAGCCCAGTTTACACGCGCCCTGGCAGGAGCGGATGGAAGAGGGAAGGAATCAGGGGGCGGAGGTTGTTGGAACCGGGGGCGGGGGCAGGTCAAAGACCTGGATTGCGCCGGCGACGATGACAGCGGCTCGGCGGCCGGAAGGGGAGATGGCGACGTTGCCGCCTGCGTCGAGCACGGGGCTGGCCGCAGCAGTCAGAACCACGTTGCCCGTGGCGGTATCGAGTACCTGAACCAGTTGACCTTTGACGTCATCGCTTTCAAGGGGGGAGTAGGCGTTGACGGGGTGATCGACGGTGAGCGATTCCCGGGCCAGCCGGGATCCATCAGGCGAGCGGACGAGCAGCGGCCAGACGGCGGTGGTGGCCAATGAGCGCTCCCAGAGTTGGCGGCCGTCGGTGGCGATGGCGACAAGTTTGCCGGCGCCGAAACGGTCGCAGGCCGTGGCGAGAATCTGGTGTGGAGCGATGAAGTCGAGCGCAGGGGCACAGCCGGAATCTAGGCGGCCCAGGATGGAGCTGCCGCCGGAGAAGTAGTTGAGATTCAGCACCCATTGCTCGCCGCTGCCGCGGAGGGCCTCAAGATAGCCGTCGGCGTTGATGGGCAGGTGGACGGCGGCGCGGGAGCGGCTGACGAGCATGACCTTGCCGGAGTCGCGGCGGAGAATGCGAACGATGGTGTCTTTGGGGCCATTGGGGGATTGATTGTCAACGGATAGGGAGGCAGCCGCAGTGGACGGGCTAACGACGACACTGGGTGCATTTTTGCCGGCCTCGGGCTCAAAGGAGTTGGTGACCAGATATTGGAGTGAGGGGTCCAGTTCAAGCCAGGTGAGGGGGCCGGGGAACCGCAGCGTGGGCTTGAGGACGAGGCTGGCATCGCCTTCCTGGAGCAGGTCGCGGTCGCGGAAGAGGAAGCGGCCATCGCGGAGCATCCAGAGGTAACGGGAGCGGTCATGGACGGTCCAGAGTGCTTCAGCCTGGATTGACCCGGCGGGCAATGCGAGCACCAGGGCACGGATCTGGCGTTCGGTGTCCTCGTCGGGTTGGGCTGGGTCTCGGCGGATGAGGCCGGGAACGCGGAAGGTGAACAGAAGCCTGTTTTCGTCGAGAAAATCGAGGGATGCGAGCGAGTTGCGCAGCCCAAGGTAGAGTGGGCCAGGAGCGGTAAAGCCCAGCGGTTCGGCTGGGATGGTGATTGAGGCCGGCTGGGATGCGGTGGGAGCGGGGCGGGGTTGCACCCCCCTGCCGTGTTTGGCATGGGAGGGTTTCTCCTCCTGCATGGAGGTGCTGCTCTGCGCCTGCAGGCCCGCGGCCGCACAGAGCGCAATGGCGGCGAGGGCAACGGAAAACGACGAGCACGAGCGAGCTTGATGAAGCCGTTGAATCATCCAGATGTATTTTCGCCGATGGGGGCGACTTTGGTCAGTGACACGCGAGCGGCAGTGCGTGTGCGACATTAAGAGAAGCATGGACAGGGGACCCACATCGGGGCGGTTGAAGTGGCTGGGCTACGGCGCATGCGCGCTGGCCGGCTGCCTGTGGGGCACGGGATTCTATCTTGGGCGGCTGGCGCTGAACGAGATGAGCGTGGAGCACATGGTGCTTTATCGCTTTCTTTTTGCCAGTCTGGGCATGTTGCCGGTGGCGATCGTGCATCGCAGGCGGTTCCGGCCGACAGCGAGCGAGGTGCGAGTGCTGCTGACGTGCGCGGGGCTGGGGGTGCCGGTCCAGTTCCTGATTCAGTTTCATGGCCTTGACCGCACCACGGTGAGCCACGCGTCGCTGATGGTGGGCGGGATGCCGGTGCTGCTGGCGGCGGCGGCGGCGGTGTTTGCCGGCGAGCGGCTGGATTGGATTGGGTGGGGGGCGCTGTTTGGGTCAACGTTGGGCGCGGCGTTCATAGTGCTGGGCGGGACGCGCGGCGCCGCGGCGCACGGGGAGCCGACGCTGGTGGGCGACCTGATGGTAGTTGGCTCTTTGTGTACGGCGCTGGCGTGGATTTTGCTGAGCAAGAAGTTGATGGAAACGCACAGTCCGCCGGTGGTGACGGCGTACACCATTCTCTCGGGCACGGGAATGCTGGCGGTTTGGGTTCTGGGGCCCTGGATGCTTCAGCCGTTGACGCACGCGCAGGCTGCGCCACCGCCGTTTGGCGCGGTGAGTGGAACCGCATGGGCGGCGCTGGCGCTGAGCGGGTTGCTGTGCACGGCGACGACGACTCTGTTGTGGAACTGGGGCATCCATCATGTTCCGGCATCGCGGGCAGGGGTGTTTTTGAACATTGAGCCGGCGCTCGGCTCATGGCTGGGGGTTGAGCTTTTGGGGGAACACCTGGGGCCGTACGCATGGTTGGGGGGCGGGCTGATCCTGGCCGCGGCGGTGACGCTGACCGTGCGGGGCCACGAGCCGGGGTCGCCGGCTGAGCCGGCCGTCATTTTGGAGTAAGTGAGCGCCAGGACCGACGAAAAACCTTGGTTACTGAAGCATCTCCAATTACCGAGAAGCTGCGGCCGAGTACAGCCGATAGCACCGGTAGTCATGCATGGAGGCTCATGTGACACTTCTTACCTGGAATCACGCCTGCACAGTCGGTGTACGCGCAATGGACGACCAGCACGGGATTCTGATGGACACCATGAACGAGATACGGCTGGCGGTGGTGTGCGGGCGCGGCCGGGAGCCCCTGGCGGTGCTGCTGGAGCGGTTGATGGAGTTTACGCGATTGCATTTTTTGAGCGAAGAGCAACTGATGAAGCAGACGCAGTTTCCGGGGTTGGACGGCCATCGAGCGCGGCATCAAGCAATGATGCAGCAGATGGCGGAGTCGGCGCACCGCGTACAGCACGAGGACAAGGTTCCGATTCATCCCCTGCTTTGCCGGATGCGGGATGGGTACCTTGAGCACGTTGAGGGATTTGACCGCGAGTATGGAAACTGGATGAACGAGCGGGGCGTGAACTGAGCACCAAAGGGTTGCGGCCAGCAGCGACAAGCGCGACGCAATTGGCGCCGGCGATTCACCTTCTTTGCATTCTTACCGATAAGGCTGTTGAGGCGAGATGCGGGGCAAAGGGGATGCGATGGCCTTGATGACCTGGGGAGAGAAGTACAGTGTGGGCGTGAAGGCCCTGGACGATCAGCACGCCGCGTTTGTGGGAGCGCTGAACGAGCTTCATGCATCGATCCTGAAGGGCCAGGCAGGCGTGGTTGCAGGGCCGCTGCTGGAGAGGCTCACGCACCATGTTCAGGAGCATTTCGAAACCGAGGAACGGCTTTTTGCGCGCACCAACTACCCGGGTCTGGCAGAGCATTGCGCGCTTCACCAGGAGCTGACGCGGCAGGTGAGAGAGCACACGGCGCGATTCAGGCAGGACGACAGCTCAGTCCACATGGAGCTTCTGCGTTTCATGCGGGACTGGATACGGCAGCACATGGTGGAAGAGGACCAGAAGTACACCGCATGGCTGAACGGGCATGGGATACGGTAGGCGGTTGCGCGCTGCCGGCATATTTCGCACTCAACTTCAGCGAAACCTAACCGATGAAAGGAATACCGGGAATATCCCGGCGGAAGCGGCCAGAGCGTAATCCTGTTGCCTTGCTTTCGAAATCACAAGGGCCGGCGACTGCCGGCCGGGGGAGCTGCGCATGGCGCTATTGACGTGGAACAGCAGGTATTCGGTGGGGGTAAAGGTTCTGGATAGCCAGCACACGGTCTTGTTCGGATTGTTGAACGATTTGCACGCGGCGATGCTGAAGGGCCAGGCGCAGGCTTTGACGGGACCGATGCTGCGCAAGCTGGCGGAGTATACGCGGGATCACTTCTCGGCTGAAGAGAAGATGATGGAGGCGGCGAAGTATCCGGGGCTGGCCGCGCACCGCATCAAGCATCGCGATTTGATCAAGCAGGTGCAGGACTATGGGACACGTTTCGAGCGGGGTGAAGCTTCGCTGAATCTTCAACTGTTGAATTTTCTGCGCGACTGGCTGACGAATCACATTCAGAAGGTGGATGCCGAGTACGGGCCATGGCTGAACGAGCGCGGGGTTAGCTGAGGCAACGGCGATGGACTTGAGAGCAGAAGGAAGCGCATCGATTGTCGGGGTAAGAATCATTGACAACGATCACCGGGAGATTGCCGAGGCCATTCAGCAACTTCAGGCAGACACGGTGCCTGGAGAGGATCGAGGGCGGGCGAGATCTCTTTTGAACAGGCTGCGGCATTTTACTTTGGCGCATTTTGCGCTCGAAGAAGGAATGATGGCCGCCACCAGATACCCAAAGCTAGCGATTCACCGATTCCATCACCAGCGCATGGTTGAGCAGATGGGGGCTCTGTTGGCGCGATTCCATGAGGCGCACCCGGCGCTTCAGCACGATGCGCTGGCCTGTCTTTTGAGGTGGCACAATTCGCATGTGCGGAACCACGACTTGCACTATGGTCTTTGGCTGGATGGGACGACGAAGCGGCAGGAGCCGACGCAGGAGTTCAGCTTTCGAAAGAGAGCTGAGTAGAGGCGAAGAGCGGCGAAACGGGCTTGGGTTCGGAGGCCAGCTCGTAGACGAGGCGCTCCAGCACGAGGCGCTTGTCTGGCGGGGAGGAGCGGAGTTCGAGGTCGGCGCGCGCGATGAGCTTGAGAGCGCGGGTGAGGTCGCGGCGGGATTTGTAGCGACGGGCCTGGCGGATCAGGTCTTCCGCGGCGAAGGGCGGCATGCGGAATCCCTGCCATAAGGCCTGCCAGATGGCGCGGGAGTCACGAACGTTTTTTTCGAGGATAACGAGCATCTGGCGGAAGGTGCGGGCGAGCATGTAGAGGTGGCCGATGGCAGCGTCTTCGCCGGCATCGGAGCTGTTGAGCAAGCCGTGGAGGAGCGCCAGGGCACGGGCGCGATCATGGGCACTGATCGCGTCAGTGAGTTCGTAGAGCGAGCGCTGCTTGGCGCCCAGGACCATGGTTTCCACATCGCCTAACGTGATGCGGCCGCGGCCGAGGGTGTAGAGAAGAAGCTTTTCCAGTTCAGACGACACGAGCATCATGTCAGCGCCGAGAGCGTCGACGAGTTCGCGGACGGCATCGGGCTCGAAGCGCGCGCCGGCCTCCTGGGCGGTCGCGGCGGTCCAGCGCATGGCGTCTTCCTCGTTGACACGAGCCAGCTCGACCATGCCGCAGTGTTCGCCAAGGGTCTCAGTCAGGCGCTCGAAGCGATTCTTGTCGTCCAGCTCCATGCGGCGGGCGTCAGAGGGGATGCGGATGAAGTCGGCCACGAAGACGATGAGCGCCTGGGGATTGGGCGAGCGGAAGTAGCGGTCGAGGGCGGCAAACTCATCTTTCTTTGCGCCGCGGGTGTAAAGCTGGCGCAGGTTGCGCACAAAGATGACCTGGAACGGGGCCATGAGCGAGGGGGTCTGGGCGCGGTCGAGCACCTCAAAGACCGAGGTGGTGGCAAGATCGAGGTCAGAGAGCGAGAAATCTCTTAAGTCCTGCGGAACGAAGGCCTTGAGGACGGCGGCCCGGCAGCGGTCGAAGAGGAAGGCTTCGTCGCCAACGAGCACGTAACCGGGGCGCAGCGTGCCAGAGCCAGCCGCGGCAGCCTCAATTTCAGCCACAAAGCGGCCTGCCGCGGCAAAGCCGGCACCCCAGCGGGCGGCGGTCAAAGCTCGTTTCTCCGGAATTCAGTTCCGAGAGCGGCGCGGCCATCGGGTGCTTGGATCATGCGGCTACAGAATACCCTTCCCGGAGCGGGGCTGTCAGCCGGGAAAGAAAAAGTGGCGGCGGATTGCACCAGCTTTATATATTTGCGCCCGACCGGGCTGGAAGATCGCTTGAGCGGACAATTTGCCTTCCCCTGGGCGCAGGGACTAGAGGCCTTCGAGGACGTCGGCGACCAGGGCGCTGGCGAAGTCGCGGGAGAGGCGTTGGACGGCGGCGGGATTCTCCTGGATGAAGCTGGGTAGATCGGTGGTGGACTGGTACTGCTGGCGGAAGACATAGTTGTCGTTTTCGTAGAGGGTTTTGCCATCGCGGCCGGTGAGGGTTACGGAAGCGATCACGGTGATGAGGAAGCTGGAAGACTGCTGGGTGGAGGAGTTGTAAGTAAGGGGGGCCACGGTTTCTTTGAGGATGGTTCCGTGGAGGATGGCGTCGGGATTGCCTGCGGCGTTGGGCGTGATGCGCAGGCGGGTGCGGGTGGCGAACTCGCGAATAACTGCCTCGGTAATGACCACCTCAGTGTGATAGGCCTCGGTGTTGGTGGCAAAGACGGGCACCGCGAGGGTGCTCACGCCGGGAGGCAGGTGGGTGGCCGCGCCGAGCGAGTGGTATCCGCAACCGGAGAACGCGAGGAGCGAGGCGGCGATGGGGGCGAGGATGGCAGCGTGGGCGGACTTGCGCATGATTCATCTTATCTCGCCACCCACGGCGAGGTTGGCCACCTGCGGTGGAGCTAGCGGCTTGCTTTTCGCTCGCTCAGGCTCTCTTGTATGAGTACACGATTGGATGTTAAGAGGCTTGGTGTCCCCGGTCTCAGAATCGAGACCGGGGGCACCAAGCCTCCTGGGAGGAGATACAGGCTGACCCGGTCGAGACACTAGACCCAGGCGGTGGCCAGCATGCCGAGCTTCACGTCTGAGAGTTTGAGTCCGTCGGCGCGGTTGTGGAAGTAGATGTGGTTGAGGTGATCTGAATCAAGCTGCTCGAAGCGATGGAAGCCGGCGCGGAGGAGTTCGGCCTGGAGCGTGTCGGGGGTGAAGAAGAGCCGGAAGGGTTCTCCGGCGGCGGCGACACGGCCGGCGAGGGCGTTGAAGGCGGTACGGCCGACGGGGCTGAGCGTCTCAGGCGCCAGTGCGTAGTCAAAGCTGACCGCGGTTTCGGCAGGGAGTTGGGCGATGGCTTGCAGAGTGGCCTGGAATGCTCCAAGAGTGAGATAGGGGACGACGCCGAGCCACCCAAAGAACGCGGGTTTGGCAGGATCGAATCCCTGCTCGGCGAGTCCCCGGGCGAGGGTCTGGTGCTCAAAGTCGAGTGGAACAAAGGTGAGGTTGGAGGGCGGGGAGATGGCGGCTGCGGCGAGCATTTCACGCTTCCACAGCTGGGTGGCGGGGAAGTCAACCTCGAAGACCTGGAGGGCGGCAAAGGGGTTGCGATAGGCGAAGGTGTCGAGGCCGGCGCCGAGGACGACATATTGGGTGACGCCGGCAGCGACGGCTGGGGCGAGACGATCTTCAACGTAGCGGCTGCGTACGGCCATGAAGGCACGGAAATCGCGCGCCACCTTGTGCATGGCCCGCTCCATATCGCGCTCGAAACCGGGCACCAGCAACCGGACGGCGATGGGGTCTTCGAGGATGCGGGGATGGTCAACGAGCTGATGGGCGGCACGGCGAATGGCCACGCGGAGAGCCGTTTTGCTGGCCTTGCCGGTTTGCATAGGGTTGAGTGTACAGGACGGCGAGTCAGCTATTGGAGAACGCGGCAGGCGCGTAGCATAGGTGCTATGAGCTGGATTGGATGGGCGTTGCTTTCCGCAGTGTTTGCCGCCGCCACGGCGCTGCTGGCCAAGGTGGGCGTGGCGCATGTGGACTCAAACCTGGCCATGGCGCTGCGGACGAGCGTGGTGGTGGTGTTTGCCTGGGGCATTGCGCTGGCGCTGGGCAAGCACGGGGAGATGCGGTCGCTGGACCGGCGGACGCTGGTGTTTCTCGCCTTGAGCGGACTGGCGACTGGGTTGTCGTGGATCTGCTACTTCAGGGCGCTGCAACTGGGGCCGGCCTCGCGGGTGGCGCCGCTCGACAAGCTGAGCGTGCCGCTGGTGATGGTGTTTGCGTGGCTGCTGCTGGGGGAGAAGCTGACTGCGCCCGTGCTCGTGGGCGGGTTGCTGATCACTGCAGGGGCCATGGTGATGGTGCTCAGCTGAGCGACGTCGATTTGAGAGATCTGTTTGCCTATACTCAAGACAGCCGATATCTCGACTCGCCCGGGAAGATACCGAATGACTGCAAAGACCCAATCCGAAGAAGATCTCCCGGTTCACTCCGCAAAGAGGAGCGGGCTTGCAGCCACGCCGCGACGGATTGTTCTGACCGGATTCATGGGGTCGGGCAAGAGCACGGTGGGGCCGTTGGTCGCGGCACGATTGGGGTGGAGCTTTATCGATGTGGACGGCGTGATTGAGGCGGAAGCCGGCACAACGATTGCCGAGCTGTTTGCGCGTCATGGCGAATCGCAGTTCAGGGAACGCGAGCACGCAACCATTGCGCGGCTGGCGGCTGAGGACGCACTCGTGCTGGCGCTGGGCGGGGGAGCCATTGAGCATCCCGCCACGCGCAGTTTGCTTGCCGCAGGGCCGGGCACGCTGCTTGTCCACCTGCAAGTGGAGTTGGCGACGACGCTGGCGCGGTGCAGCGGCACCGAGCATACACGGCCAATCCTCGCCGACCAGGCCAACCTCGCCAACCGCTACCAGCGCAGGCTACCGCTCTATCGCGAGGCGCATGTGTCGATCCCGGTGGATTCGCTGACACCGGAGCAGGTTGTGGACGCGATTCTGTCGGCGGCTCAGCTCGGGTAGTTTCAGGGCAGCGTTCGCGCCAGCTACCCGCTTGCTATCATCAATGCAGGCGCCTGGCGGCGATTCGAGCCGATAGGTCGCCGCGAGGTTTTCTCCGATCCCAATGACTCCTGTCTCCGAGGCCGCGGTACCGCCGGAATTCACTACGCATCCCGAGAGCGAGGCGCACGGGCATCTGCACGCGCCCGAGCCGGGCGCCACGGCGATGCTGATCCACGACTTTCGCGAGCTTTTTAAGGTCAAGGTGGTTGCGCTGGTGCTGGTGACGGGGTGGGGCGGCTTCTACCTGGGCTCGATTCAATCCGGGATCAGCAGCGTGCAGCTCGGCCTGATGAATACGCTGCTTGGAATCGGGCTGGTTTCAGCCGGGGCGGGCGCGCTCAATGAAGCCCTGGAACGCAAGATTGATGCGCGGATGAAGCGGACAGAGAACCGGCCCATGGCGGCGGGGCGCTTCTCTCTGGCGCAGGGCGTGGTGGCCGGACTGGGCGCACTGGGGCTGGGCGCGTGGTGGCTGCTGGTCCACACCAACCTGCTGACCGTGGCGCTGGCGCTGTTAACCGCGTTTACTTACGTGGCCATCTACACACCGCTCAAGCGGTTCACCGCGTTAGCAACGTTCATTGGAGCTTTCCCGGGCGCGATGGGTCCGCTGCTGGGCTGGACGGCGGCGCGCGGGCAAATTGAGTGGCCCGGCGTGGCCTTGTTCGCGATCTTGTTTGTCTGGCAGTTTCCGCACTTCATGGCGATCTCGTGGCTCTATCGCGATGAGTATGCGCGCGCCGGGATTCGCATGCTGCCGGTTGTGCAGCCCGACGGGTGGTCCACGGTGGCCGAGGCGCTGTTTTTTGCGGTGGTGATGATTCCCGTGAGCCTGGCTCCGTGGGGGCTGGGCATGGCGGGCGTCACCTATGCCGTGCTGGCTGTTGCGCTGGGAGTCTTGTACCTTGCTTATACCGTCCGCTTTGCCGGCATTCTGCGCACAACCTCAGAGACCGAGAGCCGGATGCTGGCTCGCGATCTGCTCAAGGTCAGCGTACTTTACCTGCCCCTGTTGTTCACCACGCTCATGCTCTGCGCAACGGCACGATACTAGGAAGTTATGACCATCGAAGCTCCCTCCTCGAATCCACGGCCCGCGATCGCGGCGATTCTGGCCGTCAGCCTGGCGGCCACGGCGTTCCTGTTCTGGCTGATCTATGTGCATCCGGCGGCAGCCGCCAGCAGCGAGTATGCATTTCTGCCCGCACTCAATGCCCTGCTGAACGGGCTCAGCGCCATTGCGTTGCTGATTGGCTACACCTTCATTCGGGGCCATCGAATCAAAGCTCATCGCGCGGCAATGATCACGGCCTTCGGCTTTTCAACACTGTTTCTGGTGAGCTATATTCTCCACCACGCGCTGCACGGCGATGTGCGCTATCCGGCGCATGGGGCTCTGCGAGCGGTTTATCTGCCGCTGCTCGCGAGCCATATCCTCCTTGCAATTGTGGCCTTGCCGCTGGTGCTGGTCACATTTTTCTTCTCGCTGAGCGGGCGGATTCCGCAGCACCGCAAGGTGGCGCGATGGACCTTTCCGCTGTGGCTCTACGTTTCAGTCACCGGCGTGGTGACGTGGGCGATGCTGCGGCTGGCGCAATGACCAGCATTTCGAAAGGAACGGCCCATGGCTGAAGATCCCGTAAAGCGCGAGGCAATCAACAACCAGGACGGCACCCGCCAGTTGCTGCAATGGGGCGCAACCATGCTGGGCTCGGGGCTGGTGGCCGTGGTGCTGTTGCAGGCATTTCTTGGCGGCTACTCGCCTACCGGCGCCAGCACCAATACCGGCTGGTTTGCGCTGATTGTGGCGTTGATGTGCATTCCCTTCGGCGGGCTGCTGCTGACGCTGGGCGTGGCCAAATGGCTGCGTAACCGTTCACAGGACCGCAAACACTGATCCTCTGCTATGCTTTTCGATGACTGGAGACTACGAATATGGCCAAGAGCGTGAACAAGGTAATTCTGTTAGGCAACGTGGGCAAGGACCCCGAGATTCGTTCCACGCCGAACGGCGTGATGGTGGCCAACTTTACGCTGGCCACGAGCGACCGGTTCCAGGATCAGCAGGGCAACTGGCAGGACCGCACCGAGTGGCACACGCTGGTGGCGTTCAAGCGGACGGCCGAAATCATTCGCGATTACGTGAAGAAGGGCACCAAGCTCTACATTGAGGGCAAGCTGCAGACGCGGAGCTGGGACGACAAAGAGACGGGCGCGAAGAAGTATCGCACGGAGATTATTGTGAACGATATGTCGCTGCTTTCCGGGCGCGAAGAGGGCTCCGGCGGCGGAGGCGGGTATACGCGGGCGGCCAGCGCGAGCAGCTCGGCGGCCAGCTTTGACCAGCGGGCTCCGGCCGGGCACGACGATGTGGCGCAGTCGGCCGAGATCTCGGACGACGATATACCCTTTTAGAATCTTATACTTGCGTTTTCGCCCGCTCTGCTTGGATGGAGAGAGCGGGCGGTTTGAATCCTGATTGTTCATTCAATTCATTGCTTCTGAGCGAACCATTACCCTAGAATGAACGCGCTGTGGAATACGCTTTCTTTCTGGAAGGGATCACCATGTCTGAAGCTAGCACAAAGGCACAGAATCTTCTGCAAGGGCACCTGGGGACCGTTGAGGATCACCTGAAGAAAGGAATTATTCCTTTCTGGTTTGAGCGTGCGCTCGACAAGGAATATGGCGGGTTCCTGACCAACTTTGACGAGCAGGGGAAGGAACTGCCCTGCCCGGAGAAGTATGTAAACACGCAGTGCCGGCTGATCTGGTGGTTTTCAACGCTGAGCAGGCGCATGCCTAACATGCAGAAGGCACAGGAGTTGGCTGCGCAGGGCGTGGACTTTTTGATCAAGAACTTCTGGGACGAGAAGTATGGCGGATTCTATTGGAAGGTGAAACGGGATGGGAGTGAGTTGGACCCGGCGAAGATTGTCTACGGGGAGAGCTTCTGCATCTATGCGCTGAGCGAATACACCATCGCGACCGGGGACAAACGGGGGGTTGAATATGCCGCCAAGACCTTTGATTTGTTGCAGAAGTACTGTGCTGACACGCACTTCGGGGGCTACTACGAGAATGTGAATCGCGACTGGAGCCCGGAGGAGGGCGGGTTTGCCGGGGGCGACCGGAAGGGGCTGGACACGCACATGCACCTGATGGAGAGCTTTACCACGCTGTATGCGGCGAGCGGGGAGCCGGTGCATAAGTTGAAGCTGATGCAAGTGGTTGATTTGATTTGCGATAAGTTGATTGACAAGGCCTCCGGCTGCGGGCTGAACCAGTTTGACCTCGGGTTCAATTCCCTTCCCGCGATCTCAATCAAGCGCACGTGGAATGGGGAGCGGTTGGGCGAGCAGCCGGCAGACCCTGTGGATACAACGTCTTACGGGCATAATGTGGAGCTCGAATACCTGATGCAGATGGCGCTGAAGACGGCCAGGGCAGGCGGGCCGAAGTATGAGGCGATCCACAAGCGGCTGCTGGACCATGCGGTAAAGCATGGGGTGGATTGGACTTACGGCGGGGTTTACCGGGACGGTCTGCGGGCCACGGGCGAGGCGATTGTGCTGGAGAAGGAGTTCTGGCAGAACAGCGAGTGCCTGGTGGGGTTCCTGGACGGCTATGAGCAGTTTGGCGATGAGCGGTATCTGGAGGCGTTTGGGAAGATCTGGGAGTTTGTGCGCAAGTACATGGTAATTGAGGGAGTTGGCGAATGGCGGACGCTGCTGGACCGGGAAGGCAAGGCGATTGACGGGAACATAGGGAACCCGTGGAAGGTGGCCTACCATACGGGCCGGTCGATGCTGGAGTGCCGGGAGCGGCTGCTGCGGCTGCTGGCGTAAAAGCGGGGGCCAGGGACCAGGGACGTAGGGACCAGGGACGTAGGGTTACCGGGTAGTTAACTTTTGGGTGCAAAGGTTTGCTTCTAAGGTTCGGAAAAGGGGCCAAAGGTTTGCTTCTAAGGTTCGGTTTAGTGGGCAAAGGTTAGCTTCTATGGTTGGGAAAAGTGTCAAAACGAACCTTGCATGGTTGCGCATTTAAGAAAACGGAACCTTGCATGGTTGCGAAAAACGGCAGGTACGAACCTTGGAATTGACCCTTTTTTGCGCAAAAGGCGTTGAAATGGGGGTATTTGGTGGCGTAAGGCGTTGAAAAGGCTTGGGTTTTCTGGGATTTGTTGACTGTGCGCATTCGCGGGGTTAGCGGGGTCAGCGGGGCTAGCGGGGTTAGCGATTGAGCGGGTTAGCGCCGCTTTGCGGCGGTAGCGAGTCAGCAAGTCAGCGGAGGGCTGGGGGCGAGGGGCGGGTCGCAGCAGCCTGAGGGTTGGGAACGGTCCGTGTTCCCCGGTTCTCCCGTCTGTCCGCGGATGATGATGTCTCAACTCAGGGGTTCATTCAACGAACGCGCCAGGTTTTCCCGCGTTCCGCCGGTCGGGCGTGGCTTGAAGGGAAAAATGGGGAAGTCAGAGGATTAGGCAAGACGTTCGCAGGATCGTGATACCGCTCGATACTCGCTTCTCCTTAATATCGAGGTGTCAGCGGAAGCGAGGTAACGGCATCGTGAGCAATCAATCCATGAAGATATTGGTGATTGGCGCCACGGGCAGCATTGGGAGCCTGGTGGTTGAAGAGGCGCTCGAGCAGCGGCATTTTGTTCGGGCGCTGGTTCGCGGCGCGGAGAAGGCACGGCGGCTTCCCGCGAAGGCCGAAGCGGTAATTGGCGACCTGACTCGCCCCGAGACTCTTGAAGCGGCGGTGAAGAACGTAGACGCAATCGTCTTCACGCATGGGTCAGACGGTGCGGGGAAGGCTGGTTCGGAGACAGTCGATTACGGCGGCGTCCGCAACGTGCTCGCAGCGCTCGGCGGTCGAAAGGCCCGCATCGCGCTGATGACCGCAATCGGCGTGACCAACCGGACTGGCGCCTATAACCGCTCGACCGAGTCCCACGACTGGAAGCGGCGGGCTGAGCGGCTGGTTCGCGCCAGCGGGTGCGAGTACACGATCGTACGACCCGGATGGTTCGACTACAACAAAGCCGATGAGCATCAGCTGGTTCTGCTTCAGGGGGATACGCGGCAGGCGGGCAACTCCAGCGATGGCGCGATTGCCCGGCGCCAGATTGCAGAAGTTCTCGTCGCGAGTCTGACGTCGAATGAGGCTTTGCGAAAGACTTTCGAACTGGTTGCAACCAAGGGGCAGGCACAAAGGGATCTGAATGCTCTGTTCTCGGCCCTCGATCCGGACTCCGACGAGGGGTTCGACGGAGTGCGCGATATGCCGAACCAGCCGCTGGAAGATGAGCCGCAGCGGGTGAAGGACGATCTGCGCGCATTGTCAGGCAAGCGCAGTTAGAGGCAGCCGGGATGGTGGGAAGGAAGGCATACGGAATGAAGAATCGGCGCTTGCAGCTTTTGATCGCGAGCCTGATGGTATTCGCTCAACCAGTGCTGACGCAGAACGTAAAGCTGGCGGGTATCGCGCTGGGAATGAATGAGAGCGAGATAAGAACGGTCCTGGCCTCAAGCGCGCCTTTCTATTTCAGTGCGGCTTCCGAGTATCCGGATATGCGCTACCTGGTGGCGGAATCTGAGGCAGAGTCGCTGGCATTCACGTTGATCGACGGCAAAGTGGCCGCCTTTTCTGTGGTGCATTTTCTGCCTCCGGGACAGTTGCCGTTTTTGGCTCCCGGGCAGCAGCCAACGGTATCGATTCTGCGCGGCCTTATCACCAAACAAACGTGGAATCCCTCCGAAATAAACAAAGGCGACACCTGGTGGTTCAGTGACGCTTCAGGAGCGCCTGTCTCGAATGCCGAGCAATGCAGGCCGGAGTCAGGCGAAGCCTGGTTGCCGTTTGGGCCGGTGCCCAGTGCAACGCCGGGCGAGGAGCCCGCGAAATCGACCGCGGGTCTGATGAAGCCCTCGACTGCGTTGTATCCGCCGAATTGCGGCACAAGTATTCATCTGAAGCAGACACCGGCTGAGAGTGAAGACACCGTGGTGACTTCTGTTCGATACCAGGTGCTCGACATCCGAGCCATGAATGCATTTTTCGCAAAGCATCGACAACCCTAAGCGTTTGCGGCGACAGGCAAGCCGAGTAAGACTGAAGGAGTGAGGATTGAAATGACAGATGTAATGGTAGTGATCGGAGCGGGCTCGATCGGCCAGGCAATCGTTCGGCGGGTGAGTGCGGGAAGACACGTTTTGTTAGCCGATATACGCCAGGAGAACGCCGATGCGGCGGCAAAGGTTCTGTTCGATGCCGGTTTCACCGTGAGCACCGCCACCGTGGATGTTTCGTCGCGCGCCTCGGTGCATGCTCTTGTTGAAGCAGCTACCCAGCTCGGCGAAGTGCACGGTGTGATCCATGCCGCGGGTGTTTCGCCGTCCCAGGCCCCACCGGAGACGATCCTCAAGGTCGATCTCTACGGCACTGCTCTTGTGCTGGAGGAGTTCGGAAACGTGATCGCCCGGGGCGGGTCGGCCGTGGTGATCGCTTCCCAGTCCGGACACCGGTTGCCACCGCTCACAGTGGAGCAGAACGCCCTGCTGGCAACCACACCTGTTGAAGAATTGCTCTCGCTCCCGATGCTTCAGCCGGATCAGATCAAGGACTCACTGCATGCCTATCAGATCTCGAAGCGGGGAAATTCCTTGCGTGTGATGGCCGAGGCAGTCCGTTGGGGAAAGCGCGGCGCGCGAGTGAACACGATCAGCCCCGGCATCATCATCACCCCTCTGGCAAACGACGAACTCAAGGGGCCGCGCGGCCCAGGATACCGGCGGATGCTGGAAGTGTCAGCGGCGGGAAGAGCAGGCACGCCGGACGAGGTGGGCACAGTGGGTGCGTTGCTCATGGGCCCTGACGGCGCGTTCATCACCGGCAGCGATTTTCTGATGGATGGCGGAGTAACGGCTGCCTATTGGTTCGGCGACCTCGCCCCGAAATGACGAAGCGGCCCCGGGGCGCGCGGGAATTCGACACCCACCGGAAAACCGTCGCGTCGTTGCTCGATAGGAAATTGAGAAAGGCAAGTCAGCGGGGCAGGAAGCGTTTGGCTGGTCAAGAAGACCTGAACGCGGCTTGCGCCGCGTAGGTAGATGGTCAAGCTGGAAGTGGATGGGTTTCGGCCCGACTGAAGTCGGGCCCTGTTACAAAGCCTCTGTGTTGGCGTTTTGCAGTCCCGGGTTCCTTTGGGAGAACTGGCAAGGGCTTGGGTGGATTTGTGGTATCCCACCCTTTCCGCAAAGTGCGCGGAAAGGATGGGGCACCGGGCTGTATGCCGTCACTTGCCGATGAGGGCGCTGTAGACGAGGGTCTTGATCTGGGCTGCGGCTTCAGAGGCGGCGGGTGCGCCGAGGTGCTGGGTGAGGGCGATGATGACGATGTCCTCCTGGGGATCGATCCAGAAGCTGGTGGTGGCTGCGCCACCCCAGGCGAGGCCGCCCTCGCTGCCGAGGGATGCGGCTGCCGCCTGGTTCTCGGTCACGCCAAAGCCGAGGCCGAAGCCGCTTCCCTTCTCATAGTCGGGAATGCCGGCGGGGGCGAGGTGGTCCTGGCCCATGAGGTGAACCGTGCGCGGGCTGAGGATGCGGACGCCGTTGAGTTCGCCGCCGTTCAAGATCATCTGGGCGAAGCGCCAGTAGTCCTCGGCGGTGGAGACCAGGCCGTAGCTTCCGCCCTTGCGCTTGTGGTTGACGGTGTAGCTGTTGACCGACCAGGGCTGGAAAAGAAACAGATCGTTGTCAGGATGGCCGTGGGCCTCGTCGAGCGGGGTGAGCTTGCCGTCTTTGGCCCAGTGGACAGTGGCGAAGCGGCTGGCCTTGTCTGGGCCGAGCCAGAAGCCGGCGTCTCTCATGCCGAGAGGGGTGAAGATGTGCTTTTGGAGGTACACGTCATAGGGCTCGCCGGAGAGCACCTCAATCAGGCGCGCCTGGACGTCAGGGCCGACGCTGTAAGCCCACTTGGTTCCGGGCTGGTAGCGGAGGGGGAGCTTGGCCAGGCCCTTGATCATCTCTTCGAGGGTCTCGTCGGCGCCGAAGAGGCCAGCCTTGGCGTATTGCTGATCAAACTTGTCGTCGGAGAGGCCGTGGGTGAAGCCGGCGGTGTGGCGCAGGATGTCGTGAATGGTGGGCGGGCGATCGGGGGCGACGGTTTCGTCGAGGGGGCCGTCAGGCGTGCGGAGAACGCGGAGGTTGGCGAACTCGGGCATGTACTTGGAGAGGGGATCGTCGAGCTGGAAGCGGCCCTGCTCATAAAGGGTCATGAGGGCGGTGGAGGCGATGGCCTTGGTCATGGAGTACTGGCGGAAGATGGTGTCTTTCTGCATCTTGGTTTTCTTCTCGACGTCGGCGTAGCCGAGGGCGCTGAAGTGGACGATCTTGCCGTGGCGCGAGACCAGCGTGACGATGCCGGCCATGTCGCCGTGATCGATCTTCTGGGAGTAGAAGGTATCGATGTAGGCGAGGCGCTCGGGAGAGAAGCCTTCATCCTCTGGGCGCGCGGTGGGGAGGCTTTGCGCGACGGCGCCGACGACGGCCAGGGCCAGTGCAAAGGCTACACAGTGTGACCGCTTGATTTTTGTCATCTTCGATTCTCCGTTTGGGTGCGGGATGTGGGGGCGAATCTGCCGCAGAGAGATGGTACAACGCCGCGGCAGCGTTTGAACTCCGCTGCATGGCTGGGGCACAGAAGCAGGGGGTTCAAACCCGGGAGGATGCGGTGGCGTGCCTGAAGCTGATTGCGGGGCAAACGCGGAACCTTGCCGCGCGAGGCGAACCAACCGTGGCCAGCGGTGCCCCCGGCGTCACCGTTGAGGGCTCAGGTGACGCCGGTTACTGAGAAGCGCTTCGAGCGGATCAGGGATCAAGAAGCCTGGCCGCGTCTCCATGCTCCCTGCCGGATGGCTGCCGCGCACGATTAGTAACTCAACCGCAACGAGAACTGAAGGACTCTGGGCAAGTTACTCTGCGAACCGACAATGCCAAAATTTGAAGTTCCTTGCGATAACCCTGGGTATCCAAACTGGACACGATTAAACAGATTGAATGCCTCGGCGCGGAATTGAACGGAATGCTTTCCGGACTCGAACGGGAAGTTTTTAAACGCTGAACTATCCCAGTTCGCAATGCCCGGCGCGCGCAACTGCGCGTCGTTTCTCGACTCGTTGCCGAAAGTAAACGCAGGGGGCTGTGTAAAGCATGCTGTATTAAACCAGCCATTGAGCCTGGAAACAGCGGAGCCACTTACCGATTTTTGGCATCCCGGCGTATAGTTTGGCCTCGATCCCCCGCCAAAGGAGTTGGTCAGATTCTGGTTTGTCGTGAAGCCCAAGGGAAAGCCCGATTGAAGAGTTGTGGCGCCCCCCAGTCCCCAGCCCCCGACGATGGCGTTTACGATCTTCGACGCATTGGATAAGAGGGCTTTCCCTCTGCCGACCGGAATGTCGTAAATGTAACTGATCACGAGCCGGTCTTTAACATCGTTGCTGGAGAGGGATTTCTCTGCCTTCAGATTGAAGTTATCCTGGATTGCCGAAGCCTCGGCGGCCTCAAGCCATCCCGTCTCGGTGTCAGTGTCGCTAAGAAACTTTGCCATGGTGTAAGCCGCGTTGATTGACGCTCCGTTGGCGAATCTCTTTTGTGCGGTAACCTGGAGAGAATGATAGGTAGAACTCGCGATGGTCGGGTTATAAAAGGCAACCCCCGCATACTGCGGATATTTCACGAGCAACTGGCCGGCTGGAACCGTGGAACTGCCGATGCTGAAGTTCGGATTGATGACACCGTAGAATGGGTTTGTCACCGAATCGTTCAGCGCGTTACCCATCGCCAGGTCCGCATCCGGCAATTGATTGGCCTGGATGGAATAAAGCGGGAGGTCTGTTCCTTTGGCTCCGCCATAAGCAACAGCCACCACAAAGCTGCGGCCAAGCTGTTGCTGCACACTTAGATTCCACTGCTGCGCATAGGGGTACGGGTAATCGGGATTAAACTCGGAGAGCCCGGTGCCGAGCAACACGCCCTGAAAGCTGGGATTGCGGCCGGGCGAGGAGAGCAACCCGCCGGGGAATGGGTTGCTGAGGTTGTTCGCGGGAGTAAGTCCGTTGTTAGTCGACGCAACATAGGGTGTGCTGAAGACATTAATCGGGTCGACGGACGGCCCCAGGAACTGAAGGATAGGCTCCGGCAGCCAAAAGATCCCATAACCCATGCTAAGGACGGTGTTATGCGTTATCCCGAACGAAAGTCCAACCCGCGGGGAGACTTCGTGCATATAGTCGTTTTGGTTGGTTCGGGAAGCGCGGGTAGTGGAGGCGACTAATTCGACCGAGCCCGGATATTGAGTAATCCCAGCCTGCTTGAGCAGCGGATTGATCGCCGAGGGATCGAAATAGCTCATCAGGTTATTTCGATCGGTCCATGGCATATTATTCTCCCAGCGAATGCCCAGGTGCAGCGTCAGCCGGGATGTGGCGCGCCAGTCGTCGTTTGCAAATATGGCCGGGTATAGCATTTCGCCATTGGTCGGCGCGGCCATCGAGGAATATCCACTGGCCGCGTAGCCTAGCAAGAAAGACGCCAGGCCGGCCCCACCGGCGCTGGTTTCAGGATTCTGCGCCGTAAACCCATTGTTGAAGTAGTAGGTGCCGGCGGGATTGGACTGCACATAATAGAGCGTGCCGCGCTCAAACTCGCCGCCGATTTTCAAGGTGTGATTTCCCAGGATCTTTGTCAAACTGCCGGCGAATCGCAGGTCATCCGCGATGTCGTGGATGACGCTGTCTGCTCCCTGACTGCCGAATGTGCCGTTGGTGTCAAAGCCGGAGACGCTCATAACCGGGGGCGAGGGAAACTGAACCTGGGCGGCGAGAGAGGACGGCATGCCAAGGCTGGTGAGGCTGTAATTGCTTAGCAAGGCGTTGCGATTATAGTTGAGCCTTAGAAAGCTGCCTCGGACATCCAGCACCGTTGTGCTATTAAAGGCATATGTATCGTCTGCCACAAAGTCATTGACGTTATAGTCCTCGGCGCAGTTATAGATGCAGATACCAGTGCCTAAGGGATCGAGAGGCAGGTTGTGATTCTGCCAATAGGTATATCTTGCGCTGATGTGATGCTTATCAGAAACATTCTGATCCAAGTGAACCACGGTTTCGTAGTTATTTCCTCCGAAGCTATAGGTTCGAGTAAAGTTATTGAGTCCAAGCGGGCCGCCGGTGGCATTTGGCATGGGGAAGAACTGATTGAGGTAAGCCAGGGCGGTTGCGTTTAGCCTGTTTTTTGGAATCTGCGCGTTATCGAAGATCGTTCGATCGTATTGGGATTGTCCGGGTCCACACGTAACCCCTGGCGAGGCGCCGCAGGTCGTATCCGGATCGTAGATTGGTGTTTGCAAGTCAGAGAGGTCGCCGCCTCGCTCCGCGGCGGTTGGCATGGTCTCAGTGTCGGTGACGCCCTGACGCAGAGCGAACCCTTCCCAATTGACAAAGAAGAATGTCTTGTTTTTTCCGTTGTAGAGCCGGGGAATGGAGAATGGACCGCCTATGTTGAATCCGTACTGGTTCTGCGTGAACGGGGGGCGGGGAAGGCCGGCCTGATTGCCAAAGAAGGTATTGGCGTTTACGACTTTATTCCGCAGGTACTCCCACAGGGCCGCGTGAACGGTATTGGTTCCAGACTTGGTTCTGAAATTGATGGCGCCGCCGGCAAGCCGGCCATATTCCGAAGAAAGGTTATTGGTGTCGACCTTGAACTCCTCGAGTGAATCCTGGGTGGGGACAGGAACCGTCATGTAGTAGTAGGCGGAATTGAGCGGAGCTCCATCGAGAAAGGTGGCACTTTCGTTCGCCATGCCGCCGCCAACCTGGTAGTTTCCAGCGGCAAATGCGTTTTGCCCGGTGGGGGTTCCCATCGAACCGCCTTGCGGGATCACCGACGGCACGAGGGCAGCCAGGTTCATGGGATTGCGGCCGTTGAGAGGCAGCTCATTGGTTTCGCGCTCGTCGATGACGGCGCCGAGAGAATCGGTCTCAGCCTCGACAAGCGGCGTTTCGCCATTGACGACAACATTGTCAGTTTGCGCCCCAACGACCATGGAGAGATTGATTTGCACCGAGCCCTCGACCTGGAGGTGGATGGGTTCGCGTGTGATCGGCTTAAAGCCTTCTTTGGTTACGGTAAGCCGGTAGCTGCCCGTTGGAACGTTCACAAACCGGTAAAATCCAGAGTCATTTGTTTTTGTCTGCAATACCTGAGCCGTCTCAATATTCGTCAACGTGACCTGAGTGTTGACAATCACGGCTCCAGACTGTTCCGTCAGGGTGCCCAGAATCTCTCCGGAAGTGCCCTGTGCGCGGCAAAACTCGGAGCCAATCAGTGCCATTGCAGCGATCAATGGAATGCAAAGGAAGCCGATGGCTGAACTGCGACGTAACTTTGCTGCCAGAGTGCAAGCATTCTGTGCCAGAAGATTGAGTCTCATGCGGGTCTCCAGTCTGATGAAGCGTGCAATGAGTTGGTGAATATTTGAGTGGTTTACATTGTGGACGAAGAAGGGCTGGCTTGCAAGCTGGGAATCCCATTTTGTTGTCGCTGCAAACACGGGGACAGGAGCCCGGGGGACCCGGGAGCCGACGGGACCGGGAGGCTGACGGGATGTTCTCTGTTCGTCTCAATAAGGCGAAAGCGCGGGCAGCATGGGCGCGCCACACACCTGTCAAACAGACGCTGACACGCGGATTTTCTGACCGATCTTAACGAAAATGTCCAAAGATAGCTGGACATTTCACTCGCATGCGTTCGCGTGCACGGCGTCGATTTCGACCCATCGGCGTGATGTCTCGATTTCAGATGCCTGTGGATGCTCAAAGCGCAGTTTTTCGTCTGGTTGAAACAGGAAAGTGATTCGGTAAGATGCGCACTTTCGCGCCCCAGCGCCTGGCCTGGGTCTGACACGGGCGGCACGAAGGCTCCATGCAGCCCGCTTAGTCTTGCGATTCTTCGGCGGGGTCGGGTGGTGGGGCGAGGGGGTCGCTGGTGCGGTCGGTGACCTGGGCCAAGACGGCGAGGCGCTCGGCTAACTCGGAGGTCCAGGCGTGCTCAGGGGCGCGCCAGGCCCAGTTGCCGCTGGCGACGGCGGGGGTGTTCATGCGGGCGCTGGAGTCGAGTTCGAGGAGGTCCTGGGCGGGGGCGATGGCGAGTTGGGCAACGGAGGCCTGGGTGGCACGGATAAGGGGCCAGACGGGGCGGTTGTGGACGAGGCCTACGAGGGCTTCCACGGCTTGCTGCTCGTGGGGGGTGGCGGCGTTCCACCAGCCTTGCGTGGTGTCGTTGTCGTGGGTACCGGTGTAAGCGACAGTGGCGGGCGTAAAGCGATGGGGCAGGTGGATGTGTGCGCCTTTGGAGTTGAAGCCGAACTGGAGGACTTTCATGCCGGGGAGACCGAGCACCAGCCGCAAGGCGTCGACCTCGGGGGTGATGAGGCCCAGGTCCTCGGCGACGAGCGGGAGGGGGCCGAGTGCCGCTTCAAGGGCGCGGAAGAGCTGGAGGCCGGGGGCTTTGATCCATTGGCCGTTGACGGCGGTTTCTTCATCGGCGGGAATGGCCCAGTAGGACTCGAAGCCGCGGAAGTGATCGAGGCGGACGATGTCAAAGAGCTGGCAGGAGCGGCGGACGCGGTCGATCCACCACGAGAAATTTTGTTGCTCGAGCACGTCCCATCGGTAGAGAGGGTTGCCCCAGCGCTGGCCGGTGGGCGAGAAGTAGTCGGGCGGGACGCCGGCGATGGAGATGGGCTGGAGGTTTTCGTCGAGGTCGAAGAGTTCGGGGTGAACCCAGACGTCGGCCGAGTCCATGTTGACGAAGATGGCGACGTCACCGAGGATGCGAATCGCGCTGTGTGCGGCGGCGTCGCGGAGGTTGTTCCACTGCTGCGTAAAGGCGAACTGGAGGACCTGCTCCTGGGCGAGGGCGCGGCCGTGCTGGGCGGCGGCCTTGGCGAGAGCTTCAGGACGGCGGCGGCGGATGGGTTCGGGCCACTGGGTCCACGCGCCGGTGGAGTATTCGCGACGAAGGACGGCGTAGAGGGCGTAGTCGGTGAGCCAGGCCGACTCATTGCGGCAGAAGTTTTGGAACTGGGCCCACTGGGCGGCGAGGCGCGGGTCACTGGGGGCGCGGTCAAGGAAGTTGGCGGCGGCTTCATAGAGGAGGGGGAGCTTGCGGGCTTCAAGGTCTTCGAAGTCGACGTTGCCGGAGCGGCCGGCGAGGTGGGCGAGGCGGGCGCCTTCGATCCAGCCCCAGTCGGCGAGGAATTCGAGGCTGATGAGGGAGGGGTTGCCGGCAAAGGCAGAGGATGAGGCGTAAGGGGAGTTGCCGTAGCCGGTGGGTCCGAGGGGGAGGACCTGCCAGACGTGCTGTTGGGCCTGGGCGAGGAAGGCGAGGAAGTCGTGGGCTGCGGGGCCGAGGTCGCCGATGCCGCCGTAGGAAGGGAGCGAGGTGATGTGGAGGAGGACTCCGGAGGAACGTTGAAACTCCATGGAGTGATTATCGACGGTTGGGGGGGGCTAGCTTCCAGCTTTTAGCTTTTAGCTTTCAGCTAACGGCTCGCTGGGGGAGGGTTGTGGTCTCCCACCCATTTCACAAAGGACGTGAAATGGATGGGGCACGGGCATTTGCGGTGATTGGGGCGGAAAGCAACCGCAGGTCCTTCGACTCCCTGCGCTCCGCTACGGTGGCTCAGTGTGACAGGTTTTTGAGAACGAAAGAGCCCGCATCCGGGGGATGCGGGCTCGGTATGAGCGCGGGAGCGAGGTGAGCTGCCGTCGCCTTGAGGCTAGGTTCCGGGGACTTCAGGGGCCTGGGACTTGGCGTTGACGAGGATGCGATTGTGTTTTTTGTAGTCGGCCATGACAGTGGAGAGGAAGACGTTGAAGGCGTCAGAACGGCGCTCTGCAAGCATCTGGTCGCGGGTCTGGTCGAAGTTTTTGGCGATTTCGTCGGCGGAGGGCTCCTGCTTTTCGAGGATCTTGAGGACGACACCGGTGCGGCCGGCGTTGATGGGCAGGCTGATGTTGCCGGGCGAGAGGTCAAAGACGCCGGGAGCGACCTGACCGACCTGGCCGAAGTCGGGGACCTGGCCGGACTGACCGACGAGGTCGCTGGTTTTCAGGGTAGCGCCGAGTTCCTTGGCGGCCTTGGCGAGGTCGTTGATGGAGCGGGCCTTGTCAGACAACTGCTGAGTTTTCTGAGCGAGGAGCAGGGGCAGACGCTCCTGGCGGTAGTCGTCGTCGACGTGGGACTTCCAATCAGCAAAAGCAGGGGCGTGGGCGGGAGCGATTCCGGTGACCTGGAAGATGGCGTACCCCTCGCCGGTGGTGGCGAACTGGGGCGGGTCACCCTGCTTGGACTCGAAGGCCTTCTGGACCATGGACTGGCTGTCAGGGAGCGCGCCGATGATGGTCTGGCTGTTCATGAGCGGCGTGGTGATGACAGAGAGCTTGTGAGCGGCGGCGGTTTTTTCAAGGCCGTTCTTGATGGCCTCAGAGGTGAGGGCGTGAGCGTAGCTCTCTTGCGCCTCAGCCGACTTTTGGCGGATGAGGGTGGCCTGGATGGTGGGCAGGACCTCATTGAGCTGCTGGGCGTGAGCGGCCTGGCGCTCCTCGACCTGCACGATGTGGTAGCCGAACTGGGTTTTGACGATTTTGGATTCGCCGATGGCCTGGGTGAAGATGGCGTTGTCAAACTCCGGGACCATGGTGCCGTGCTGAGCGAATCCGAGCTCGCCGCCCTTTTCTTTGCTGCCGGGGTCGTCAGAGTTCTTTTTGGCGAGGTCAGCGAAGTTGGCGCCGGCGGTGATCTGCTTGAGGAGGGCCTCGGCCTTGGCCTTGGCGGCGGCGTCGGTTTTGGCGTCAGCGCCCTGATCTACCTTGATGAGGATGTGACGGGCGCGGGACTGCTCAGGGGTTGCGTACTCAGACTGGTGGGCGGCGTAGTACTGCTGAATCTCGTTCTGTGTGGGCTGGGGGACGCCGCCGGGGACTTCACTGGAGGTGAAGGCGAAGTAAGTGATCTTGCGCTGCTCAGGCGAGGCGTGGGCGTAGCGGGCGGCATTGGCCTTGAAGAAGGCTTCAAGGTCAGCGTCAGTGGGGTTGATCTCTTTGCGAACGTCGTCCGTGGAGATGACGGCGTAGTCGAATTTGATTTTGATGTTGGCCTTGCGGTAGTTTTCGCGGACTTCCTTGTCGCCGACGGTGACGCCCGAGGTGATGAGGGCCTGGAGGCGGCCGATGGCGATCTGATGCTTGACGCTCTCTTCAAAGTCCTTGACGGTGGTTTGCAGGCGGGTGGCGATGAGGTTGGTGTACTGGTCCTGGCCGATGAACTGCCCGTTGGGGAAGAGGACCTGGCCGGTGGGGCCGGTTTTGAGGTACTGGATGACATCGTCGTCGGTGGCGTGGATGCCGAGTCTGTCAGCCTCAGCGAGGAGGACCTGCTGCTGGACGAGCTGCTGGCCGGCCTGACGCTCAAAGATGGAGAGGATCATGGCGTTGTCAGCGTATTGGGGATTCCGCTGCTGGACCTGCTGGCGGGCCATCTGGGCGACCTTCTGCTGGCTGATGGTGATGCCGGAGGAGAAGAGCCGATTGTACCAATGGGGGTAGATCATCGCGTAGGTTTCAGCATTGGAGGCGCCCATGCCGGTGAGCCCGGGGATGAGGTAGATGCACATGGACACGGAAGCGGCGGCGATGATGACGACGAAGAGGGCCTTGGTGAGGCGATTGTCGCGTTGCAGGAAACGGATCATGGGTGGACTTGAGCCTTCTACTCTCTATGCGCAATGTCGCTTGACGCGATTCAAAGTGATTATAAACGACGGGGATGGAGGTTGGCGGGGGGTGGGAGAGGCAACCTTTAGCTTTTAGCTCTTAGCATTTAGCTTTCAGCTGGAGGCGGGGCGGTTGGGGGTGGGCCGGCGCGGGGGCGATTGAGAGTTGAGGTATCCCATGTCTGAGAATCCAGACATGGGGCACACGGGTTGTGTGCGGGTGGAGAGTGGGATATCTGGGGTTGAGGTATCCCATGTCTGAAAATCCAGACATGGAGCACACGGGTTTGGCGGCGGGTGGAGAGTGGGATAGCTGAGGGTTGTGGTATCCCATGTCTGAGAATCCAGACATGGGGCACACGGGTTTGGTGGCGGGTGGAGAGTGGGATGGCTGGGGGTTGTGGTATCCCCGGTCCCCAACTGCAAGGGACCGGGGGCACCCGCATTTCGGCAAATGGACACGGGGGAGTTCTGGGGCGGGGAAACAGAACGGGCATCCCGGTGAAGGGATGCCCGTTGTGGCTGGGTGGCGGACTGAGGGGGGTTAGCGCCAGTAGTAGAAGCCACCCGAGATGAAGTAGGGGCGATAGAAGACGCGGGGATAGTAGGCGTAGGGGTAGGGAGCGCCGTAGGGCTGGCCGTAGGGGTAGTAGCCGCGTCGGTAGAGGGAGGGTCCGCCAACGAAGAGTCCCTGGGAGAGGCGAGCGGCTTCCTGGGTGGAGACGGGGGCGACGGTGATGGGGGACCTGAGGTGGAAGTCGACCTGGGCTTCAGCGGGGATCCAGATGCCAGGGCCGGGAGAGGCGGCGGAGGCGGCGGTGCCGGCGGCGAGGCCTGCTCCTGCGCCAACGGCGCACCCGAGGCCACGGCCGACAGCGCAGCCGATGATGGTGCCGAGGACGCCGCCGCCGAGGGCGCTGCCGACGGTTTGGCCAGCCTTATTGGGGCCTTTGACCTTGAAGGTGTCGGAGTCAAGGGGATAGCTTTGGCCGCCGAGATCGAGGGAGGTGAGCTTGAGGGCGAGTTCGGCGCTTCCGGCCAGGTCGCCGGTTTTTTTGCTCTCAGTGACGACGCCGTGGACGATGGCTCCGCGGGGGATGGCGAGGAAGTTGCCGATGGCGATGTCCTGAATGACGTTGAACTGGACGGGAGTACCGTCTTTCGCGTTTTTGGTGGAGACGGGCTCGCTGGTGCGGAGTTGGAGGAGGGTTCCGGCAGCGACGGTGACGGGGCCGGTGGGGGTGTCATATTTCGGCGCCGGGGGCTGCTGAGGGATATATTGCCGGCGCTGGCCCCACTGCGGCGAAGGGTAGGGCTGGTATCGGCCCTGATTCTGGCCGGGGGCCTGCTGCGGGAGGCCTTGCGGCATAGAGGCGGGACCGTCGTCAGAGGGCTGATTGGCGGCCTCATCGGGGCTGGGCTCGGGAGCGAGGTTGGGCTGCGCGTCCTGGGCGGTTTGGGGGTTGCCGACCTTGAGGTTGTTGTGGACACCTGTGACGCCGGAGACCTGGCGGACGATGGACTCGGCCAGCTCTTTGGAGGCGGCACTGGAGACGGTTCCGGCGAGGGTAACATCGCCCTGAATGGTGGCGGCGGTGATGAGGTCCTGCTTGAGGGCGGCAGAGGCATCGAGGGCGTGGACGACATCCATCTCGATCTGGCCGTCAGTCCGCTGGGCGGGGGACGGTGTTGCATCCTGGGCCTGCGCGATGGGGGCGCTGAAGAAGATGACGGCGGCCAGCGCGAGGGCCTGGGGGATAAAAGTCTTTGAGATTGCCCGAATCATGATGGTGGTTCTCCTCTGCCTGAGGTGCTGCTGCCGGATCACTCCTTTAGACGAGGGGATGGGGCAGCTGTCACTGGTTAGAACCCGCGGGCTGGGGAAAAGTTTTGGTGGAGGGGCGAGATTCGAGTCGTGTTTCAGACCTTCCTTTAAGAACAAATGCAGATCCCCTTCGGCTTCGCTCAGGGCAGGCTTTCGACTCACCACCCCCAAGCTGAAAAACGCTTGGGGGCCCGTTCGCGCAGGATGACAGCAGGAATTGTTTCGTTAATCATTCGGGCCCGCGTTCGTTGAGGGCCTGATGGATGGCGGCGGAGAGAGCTTTGAGTCCGGCGGCGAGGTCAGAGCCGAGGTGGACGCGAAGGGCGCGGCGGCCGCGGGACTCGAGGACGGCGATGTCGCCGGCGGCCTGGGCGTCAATCACGATGCCGAAGGTGAACTTTTGGCCAGGGATCTCGAGGTCGAGGGAGTGGTCGGCGGTGATCTGGAGGAAGACGCCGGTGTTGGGGCCGCCTTTGTAGTCCTGTCCGGTGGAGTGGAGGAAGCGGGGGCCGAAGCCGAGGCAGGTGGCTACATGTTTTGTGTCGCGGACCTGGTGGCGGAAGGCCTGGATAGCGGCCTCATTCTGGGGGAACATGGGCAGATAAGCGAGGGTGGCGAAGTAGTCGCCGGGATGGAGCTGGTTGAGATGGGCGCGGAGGAGGGAGACGAGAGTGGGAGCGCCGGCGGCGGACTGGAGAGTGGCGCCATAGGCGGCTGTTGCATACAAAGCGATGCCGGCGTCGGATGAAGGGGCAACGAAGAAGGGCGTGCGTTCAGGGAGCTTGCCGGTTTGCTCATAGGCGGAGGTGAGGGCGCGGGTTTCGATTTTAGCGGACTCGACGTCGGGCTGGTTGAAGGGGTTGATGCCCATGACGGAGCCGGCGGCGGCAGTGGCGACCTCCCAGGTGAAGAACTGGCCGAAGAGCTGGTAGAGGTGGTCGAGCTGGATGTGGATGACGGGATGGCCGGCGGCCTCAAGGGCGGCGACCTGGGCGTCTTGCGACGAGTTGGCCGTGCTGTTGAGGCGGACGTAGACGAAGATGCGGTCGTTGCCGTAGACGGCGGGCGGGCCGATGAGTTCGCGATCGACGGGAGTGATTCCCTTGCCGAGCTTGCCGGTGGACTCGGCGATGAGCTGCTCAAGCCATGCGCCGAGGTCGTAGATTTCAGGGGAGGTGAAGATGGTGATTTTGTCGCGGCCGGCGTTGGCGGCGGAGCCGAGGAGGAGGCCGAGCTGGACGGCGGGATTTTGGGCCGGGGGGAGCTTGGCGGCAGCGACGGCGACAGCGGCCTCAGCGAGGAGCTTGCCGGTGTCGAGACCGGCGACGGCGGCGACGACAACGCCGAAGTTGGAGAGGGCGGAGAATCGTCCGCCGACCTGGGGGTCGCCATAGAAGATGTGGCGGAAACCGTCGGCCTTGGCAACCTGCTCCATTTTTGAGCCGGGGTCAGTGATGGCGAGGAAGTGGCTGCCGGCGTTAGCGGGGCCGACGGCTTTCTGCATCTCGGCGAAGAAGTATTGCTTGAGGACGTTGGGCTCGAGGGTGGAGCCGGACTTGGAGGCGACGATGACGAGGGTTTGGGCGAGATCGACGGCGTCGCGGGCGGCTTTGACCTGGACGGGATCAGTGGAGTCGACGATGTGCAACGCCGGGTAACCCGGCTGGTGGCCGAAGGTGACGGAAAGGACCTCAGGGCAGAGGCTGGAGCCGCCCATGCCGAGGAGGAGAACAGACTTAAAGCCGGCGGACTGGATGTCGGCGGCGAGGGCGCGATGGGCGGCGGCCTCAGCCTGAACGCGTTGAACGATGTCAATCCAGCCGAGCCATTTTTCTTCGTCCTCGCTGGTGAAGAGGGTGGGGTCTTTTTGCCAGAAGCGGGCGATTTTGTTGTTTTGGGTCCAGTCGGCGGCGGCGGAGTCAAGGGCGGCTTGAAGGTCGGCAGGGAGTGCGAATCGGATAGTCATGTCGGTATCTATTGTGCCTGAAGAGGGCGGGAAGGAGAATGACGGGGCTCACAGCCACCTGCCACCTGCGGCCACCTGCGGTGGGGCCAACGGCCACCTGCGGTGGGGCCAACTGCCACCTGGGGTGGGGCTAAGGGCGTTCGGCGGGGAGAGCGGGAGTTGCGGGATGCTCCCTTTTCACAAGAGGCGGGAAAAGGATGGGGCACGGGTCCACCTGTGGAGGGGCCTGGGCGGGGGCTAGTAGGTGCGGAGATGGCGGTGATTGATGAAGGAGTAAGAGAAGCCGATGGTGACGCCGCGGGGCTTCATGCCGATACCAGTGGTGTTGGGATTGGCGGGGTTTTCAAAGAGGCGCTGCCAGATCTGCTCTTCAACGCCTGCGCGCATCCAGACGTTGTGGAAGAGATAGATATCCGCGCCGACGCCGCCCTCGTGGAGGCTTCTTGTGTCGTGGCTGTAGGTTGAGCCGTCTGGCCGGACCCCGCTGGTGGGGAAGTCAATGCTGGCATGCTCCCACATGAACTTTCCGTAGGGCACGACCCTGTGGAAGTGGCGCCATGAGTAGATGGCGCCGCCACCGCCGGTGTCTTCGCGGAGGTTTTTGAACTGAGCGGGGGGTGAGATGCTGATGTCGCGGCCTTCGATCTCAAGGCCCAGTCCGTGAAGGAGGGCGGGCCCGCGATCGGGGTAGAAGTCGATCCAGATGGCGCCGCCTTCCATATGGCCGGGGACCAGGAAGTCAGGATCGTATCCGGAGGCTCCGGCACCTACGAAGAGGCGAGCGCCTGTTTCAATGGCAGCGGGAGCGGTTTGCGCGAGGGCGGGGAGAGCAGCTGCAGCGACGAGCAGCGCCAGAAACTGTCTGTGAATCGGTCTGGGGAACATGCAGCCTCTCCTCCAAGAATATAGGACACGGTCCGTTGCGGGTACCGACAAGCGGGAGATTAATTGTTGTGAAACGGGGGTTGCAATGGTTGAGGGTGGAAAAGCATTGTCGTTTCGGGTCCCCCCCGGCCGAGCGGCGGTCGAGAAGGGGGCCTAATGGAGTTGCGCGCCGGCCTCGCGCTCAATGGCGGCGATGAAAAGCCGGAGGATTTCAACTCGCGGGATGGCGAGGGCGGTTGAACTGTTTAGACGCAGCAAGGGGGGCAAAGTGTCAGCGGCGCGGCGTAAAACCGGCAAGACGGAGGAATAGGAGGGAAAGCGGGAGTCGCGGCCGATTTTGACGAGGGCACGGAGGGCGCCGATGGCGCCTAACTGCTCAAGGATGTCGGCATCGCGGAGGATGATGGCTTCAAGGAGGGTTGGCTGGTCCTGGGGCTGGTGGGTTCGGATGGCCTCAGCGACGGCGTCGAGTTTGGCGGGGGGGAAGCCCCAGGCGGGGAGCAGGGAGCGGGCCTGGGCGATGGTGTAGGGGACGTGGTTCCAGGCTTTGAGGGCCTCAGGGTCTTCAGGGCGATGGCCGATGAAGACGCCGAGGTCGTGCATCCAGGCGGCGGCGAAGAGGACGTCGTCGTCGGCATTGAGGCCGTGGGCGATTTGAGCGGCCAGGGTGTAGAGGCGGGGCATGTGGCCGAACTTGTCAGCGGGCTGGGTTTCAGCGCGGATGTAGCGAATGACGGATTGACGCCATGCAGGTTCGGTCATGCGGATGTTCCGGCGGAGTTTGAGGGCCAGTTGGGGGTGATGCGGAGGAGGTCGAGGCCGCCAAGGTCGTGGATGAGGAAATCGGGCGCGGAGGCGGGGACGGCGACGATGCCGCGGGGGGGCAGGGTGACGGGTTCGAAGCCGGGACCCGAGATTTGGGCGGAGCCGGCAGCGGCGAAGAGATAAGCGAGGCCGTTGGCAGGCTGTCCGGGGCCGGGGAGGGTAGAGCTCTCGCGGGTAGCGACAACGGGGATGCGCTGAACGCAGAAGTACTCGACATCGATGAGAGTGGTGCGGTCAGGCAAGGGCTGAGGCGGGATTTTGCCGGCGCGGGTTTGGAATTTGGTGGCTTCGAGGGATTTGTCGATGTGGAGTTCGCGGGGGCGGCCGTAGTCGAACATGCGGTAGGTGATGTCGCAGTTCTGCTGAGTTTCAAGGATGACGGCGCCGGGCCAGATGGCGTGGACGGTGCCGGCATCGACAAAGATCATGTCGCCGACGTGGACAGGGAGGGCATTGAGGCTCTGTTCGAGGGTTCCGGCGGCGATTTCAGCCTTGACCTGGGGAAGAGTGACGCCGGGCTTGAGGCCGAGGGCGACGGCGGCGTCAGGTTCGGCGGCAAGGGCGTACCAGCACTCGGTTTTTCCGCGGGGCTGGCCGTATTTATTGGCCATTTTGTCGTCGGGATGGACCTGGACACTGAGTTTCTGGTTGGCGAAGATGACTTTGAGGAGCAACGGAGACCCCGGTGCGGGGGCGTTGGCGCCGAGGAGGGCATCTTGCTGTTCGGCAAAGAGGGCGGCGAGGGATTTGCCGGCCTGTGGGCCTGTTTCAACGAGGCATTCGTCTCCGGTGAGCCAGACTTCGCCGATCAGCTCAGCGTAGGTGTGACAGTCGTACCAGGGACGGAGATCGGGGCTTCCCCAGACCATGGGGCGAAACCAGGGGGCGATGCGGAAGGGGGCCAGGGGTGCGGGGGGTGTATTGGGGTTTGGCATGGGATTTGGTCAGAAGCTCCGTGAGATGAAGGGGTTGGAGTTCAGGATCGCGGAGGACGGACCACGCGACGGTGGACGTGGCCTGTGGGCCGCAATCTCACTTTATCAGAGAGGGAGAGAAAGGCGGGTCAGGGCGCGGGCGTTTGCCCGAGGGTGCAGCAAGCGGGTAACCTAAGGGCAGTGGACCAACGGAATCGACTTGCTGTTTTTTGATCGGGCTTCCGGTTTTCGACGGGGCTGGATAGTTTTCGGAAAAGAGCTTTGATTGGGGTCAAATCGCAGATCGGAGTCCCGCAGGGGCTAAAGCGGCTGCGGAAAAGGTGCTGAAATCGAGCAGAACGCTGGAAGAAGCCTTAGCAGGGGCTGAAGCCCGCGTTGATATTGCGGCACTTGCGGCGCGACTGAAGTCGTGCCCTGGTACAAAGCCCCCTCGAATTGAGTTTTTTGGGAAGCTGTAAGGTTGTACCCTGAGACTTTTTGCGGCTCTGGATGCGGTATTCGGCAGGCTGCCGAGAGCCAGTTCCCTTGCAGTCAAGCTCCTGGCACTGAAGAGCCGCTGCCCAGGCAAAGAACGAGGAAAGGTCACAAGCAGATGAGCAAGGAAGTTTCAATTTGCGTGATAGGTTCCGGGTATGTGGGACTGGTAGCGGCGGTATGTTTTGCGGAGATGGGCCACACCGTGACGTGCGTGGACAACGACGAGGCGCGGGTGAAGATGCTGCAGCACTGCGGAGTGCCCATTTTTGAAGAGGGGCTGCCGGAACTGCTGGCCAAGCACTGCGGGAAGCGGGTTGAGTTTACGACGGACCTGGCGACGGCAGTGAAGCGGAGCGAGGCGATTTTTATCGCGGTGGGGACGCCGCAGGGAGATACGGGCGCGGCGGATCTTTCGTTTGTGGAAGCGGTGGTGAGCGAGATTGCGCGGGCGATGGAAGGGTACAAGGTGATCGTGGAGAAGAGCACGGTGCCTGTGTATACGAACGAGTGGATTCGGCGGGTGCTGCACCGGCACGGGGTTGATCCGAAGAGCTTTGACGTGGTGTCGAACCCGGAGTTTCTGCGGGAAGGGACGGCGATCCAGGATTTTCTTCATCCGGACCGGATTGTGGTGGGGGCGGGGGAAGAGCGTTCAGCGGATGTGATGCGGCGGATTTATGAACCGTTGACGGCGGGCAGCTATTATGCACAGGCGGGGGCACTGAAGGGGGCATGCAGCGAGCAGCACCCGGCGAAGCTTCTGGTGACGTCGGCGCAGAGCTCGGAGATTATCAAGCATGCGTCGAATGCGTTTTTGGCGTTGAAGATCTCATTCATTAACGCCGTGGCGAACCTGGCCGAGTCAGTGGACGCGGACATCGAGGACATTGCGGCCGGGATCGGTTTGGACAGCCGGATAGGGCCGAAGTTTTTGCGGGCCGGGCTGGGGTATGGCGGGAGTTGCTTTCCGAAAGACGTAGCGGCGTTTCACTGGGTGGCGCAACAGCAGGGAGTGGACTTTCAACTGTTGCAGGAAGTGCGGAAGATCAACGAGACACAGAAGGACATTTTTCATAACAAGGTGCTATCAGCGTTGTGGACCTTGCGCGGGAAGCGGCTGGCGGCGCTGGGGCTGGCGTTCAAGGGCGACACGGACGACATACGGGAGTCGCCGGCGCTGGATGTGATTCGCAAGCTTCTGGAGGCGGGAGCGATGGTGACGGCGTACGATCCGGCGGCGATGGAACGGGCCAAGGAGGTGCTGCCGGCGAGCGCGAAGATGCACTACGCGGAGGACATTTACGCAGCGGCGAAGGAAGCGGACGCGGTGCTGATCTTGACGGACTGGAAGGCGTTTGCCGAGATCGACCTGGTGCGGCTGAACAAGGCGGTGAAGTTTCCGATTGTGATTGACGGGCGGAACTTGTATAAGCCGCAGCGGATGCTGGAGAACGGGTTTACGTATGTGAGCGTGGGGCGGCCGGCAAGCTACCAGGCGCAGCAGGGCAAGCCGCGGAGCAAGGCACTTTAGCTGGAATCAAGGATTTTTGCTGCCAATGGACGAACCCACCGGGGACACGTGCCCCCCACCAGGAGAAGCTGCGAGTGACGATGCGTGTACTGGTAACCGGCGCCGCCGGGTTTCTTGGATCGCACCTGACGGATCGCCTATTGGGCGAGGGACACAGCGTTGTGGGCGTGGACAATCTTTCGACAGGGGACACGGACAACGTGGCGCACCTGGCGGGGGAGCCGCGGTTCAGCCTGGAGGAGCGGGATATCTGCCAGCCGTTCGATGTGGGGCGGGTGGACTACGTATTCAACATGGCATCACCGGCGAGCCCGCCGGAGTATCTGCGGCTGGGGATTGAGACGCTGCGGGTGGGATCAGTGGGTACGGAAAACACGCTGGAGATCGCGGCGAAGTATGGGGCGGGGCATCTGCATGCTTCGACATCAGAGTGCTATGGAGATCCGCTGGAGCATCCGCAGAGGGAAGAGTACTGGGGGCACGTGAATCCGGTGGGTCCGCGGAGCGTGTATGACGAGAGCAAGCGGTACGCGGAGGCTCTGGTGATGGCGTATCACCGGTCGCGGGGAGTGAACACGCACCTGGTGAGGATCTTCAACACGTATGGTCCGCGGCTGCATCCGGTGGACGGGCGGGTGATCTCAAACCTGATGATGCAGGCGCTGCGCGGGGAGCCATTGACGATTTATGGAGACGGGAGCCAGACGCGGAGCTTTTGCTATGTGGACGATTTGATTGAGGGGATTTTGCGATTGTCGCGGACGGACGAGCATATGCCGGTGAACGTGGGGAATCCGAATGAGTTCACGATTCTGGAGTGCGCGCAGGCGGTGCTGGAGGTGACGGGGTCAAAGAGCGAGCTGCGGTTTGCACCGCTGCCGGAGGATGACCCGACACGGCGCCGGCCGGATATTACGAAGGCGCGGAGGCTGCTGGGGTGGGAGCCGAAGATTGAGCTGAACGAGGGCCTGAAGCGGTCACTGGCGTTTTTCAAGGCGAAGGCGGCGGCGGGGCACTGAGGGTTTTTTGCTGGGGAGATGAGGTTTGTTTTGGATCGGTCCGGCCCACTGGGGCGGGCCGATTTTGTTTGGGTCGGATTGCCAGGGATGCGGGTTGTTGGGGTTTGTGGTATGCCACCCATTCAACGAAGTTGCTTTTGAATGGATGGGGCACGACGCTTGCGGGTAAAGCGAGGCGGCGGTTCCCTGCCCTGACGTGGGGTTTGCTACTCTTTCCCTACGATGAGATGCAGACATTTTCTGGCGGTGGCGGCCTGCGTGCTGTGGTGGGCAGGAGCGCCGGCGGCAGCACAGAGCTTCACTGCGAAGAAGATTGAATTCAAGGGGGCGCCGGAGTATGCGGAGCAGGAGTTGCTGCGCGTGGCGGAACTGAAGCCGGGGATGGCGCTGACGCAGAGCGGGATGCAGGAGCACGGGCAGAAGCTGATGGACACGGGGCTGTTTGACAACCTGACGTTCCGGTTTGACGGGGAGACGCTGACGTATCTGCTGACACCGGCGACGGGGCTGCTGCCGGTGCGCGTAGAGAATCTGCCGCTGACGCCGGGCAAGGCACTGGAGGCGGCTCTGCGCGAGCGGCTTGGGCTGTATGACGGCAAGGTGCCGCAGGCCGGCCCAGTGACCCAGGCGGTGCGGCAGGCACTGGAGGAGATGCTGGCGGCGAAGGGGTTGCAGGCGCGGGTGCAGGCGACGCCGTATGTGGACCCGGATCTGCACGATGTGACGGCAGTGAGCTACGCGGTTCAATCGCCAGCGGTGCGGGTGGGGGCGATTGCCGTACAGGGCGTTTCAGCCGAGATGCAGGAGAAGGTGAAACACACGGTGGAGGGCCTGGCAAAGGCCGCGTTCGATACGGAGCATTCAGAGGCGAATGTGGCGCGGGCGTTCGCGCTGCTGTATTTGGATGAGGGCTACGCGGCGGCGAAGGTACATGTGGAGCAGGCGGGGAATCCGGTGGCAGGCAGCGAGGCGATCGAGGTTCCTTTTGCCGTGACGGTGGACGAGGGGCGGCGGTACAAGCTGGGGACGATCCGCCTTGCGACGGGCGAGGCACTGGACATGACGGCGATCAACAAGGCGGCGGGAGCCGAGTGGAGCGCGACGGAGACGCAGGCGGTGAAGGGCGGGGTGACGCTGCGAACGGCGTTGGCGTATGTGGCGGGGCAACAAAAGCAGACGGGGCACATGAAGTGCGTGGTGACGCCGCATGCGGAGCTGGATGAGGCGGCGGGGGTGGTGAATTACCGGATTGAAGTGGACGCTGGGCCGGTGTATACGATGGGCAAGCTGACGATTGAGAACGGGGCCGAGGACCTGCGGGCGGCGATGCTGGCTGCTTGGAAGCTGCCGGAGGGCGCGGTGTTTAACCAGAATGCGCTGGCGGACTACTTTCGCAAACAGGGGAACACGCCGCTGGGACGGACGTTTGACTCGGCCATCTGCAGGTACACGCTGGCGACGCGCGAAGATACGCACACGGTGGATGTAACGCTGCGGCTGGAACGAAAGCCCTAAGCCAAGCTATTCTCTGGGGATGCCGCATTCTGTTGTGTTGGAACACATGTTTCAGTTGCCGCTTCCGATATTGGAGAAGCTGCTGCGTCCGGTGGTGGTTTACCTGGTGCTGGTGATTCTGCTTCGCGTTTTTGGGAAGCGGGAGCTGGCGCAGCTGAATCCGTTTGACCTTGTTGTGCTTCTGAGCTTGTCAAACACGGTGCAGAACGCGATTATCGGGGACGACAACTCAGTGAGCGGGGGCGTGATTGGGGCCTTCAGCCTGTTGGCAATCAACTGGCTTGTGGTGCGGGTTCTGTTCCGGTCAAAGAAGATGACGCGGGTGCTGGAGGGGCGGGCGGCGGTGCTGATACGCAACGGGCAACTGGACCAGCGGGCAATGGAGCGGGAGAGCCTGACGCGGGAGGAGCTGCTGGACGTGATCCACCGACAGGGATTTCAGGATTTTCACCAGGTGCACCGGTGCGAGCTGGAGCCTAACGGGACGTTCTATGTGGAGGCGGTAAACCCGTCGGCCGCGGACCAGCGGCACGCGGAGTTGCTGGAGCGGCTGGATGCGCTGAGCCGGGAGGTGGCGGAGCTGCGGGGGGCGTGAGGGGTTAGCGGGGTTGGCGGGGTTGGCGGGGTTAGCGAGGCCCCGCGATGGGTTGGGCTGTGTGGGAAGACTGGCGGCGTTTGGGAGTCATGAAAAGTTCAGCAAGTCAGCGGGTTCCGCGGCGGGGTGGGCAGTGGGGAGGACTGCGGCATCGTGGGTCCGCTGCCCTCAGGGCCTTATCAGCTCTACCGGCACATCCAGTTCGAACTGGACCCAGACGCGGTCGGCCGTCCATGCGGTTGCCTGGTTGGCTTTGGCAAGCGCGAGGCAGGCGCGATCTCCGAGCGACAGGGCCTGGCCGACGAGGGCATAGCGGGCTGCAAGCTCAGCAGCGGCCTTGTCGAATGGAACAAGTTCTATTCCAGCGAGCGCGCCAGTCAACTGCTGGGGCGTCATTTCCCGGTTGTCCCGCTGGGTGCGCGTGAGAACTTCACACCAGTTGACCGAACTGATGGCCACCTGGACGTCAGCACCGGTTTCGACTGCGTCAAGGAGGGCTTCAACGCGTTCTCCGCCCGGCTCACCCTGAATCATGGCCAGTACGGCGGCGGAATCGAGAACAACTCTAATCACGCGCGGCTTCCTGGTGCTTTTCGGCAAGGAATTCGTCGAGGAGCCCTTCGAGAGTGCCGCGCTGCTTGATGATCCCTGCGCGAATGTTCTCCAAAGCCATCTTTCGGCTCACGATACGGATGGCTCCTGGTTCTTCGAAGAAGGTGAGGGGCTCGCCGGGTTTTAGGCCATATCGGCGCCGAATCGCCGCAGGGAGCACAATCCTACCATTTTCACTAAGAATTGACGTTTCTGCCATTTTCTGCCACCCGCATGCAATTATGACACATTCTTCGCAAGATGGCAGAACAATTAGAGAATGACATTCAATACTTCTATTGCCTTGACGGCCGGCCCTACTCCCACTCGATGGTGCCGGGGGGTTTGCTGGTGATGTCGTAGACGACGCGGTTGATGCCTCGGACTTCATTGACGATGCGGGAGGAGATGCGTTTGAGGACGTCGTAGGGGAGTGGGGTCCAGTCGGCGGTCATGCCGTCTTCAGAGTGGACGGCGCGGACGGCGGCGGTGTAAGCGTAGGTGCGCTGGTCGCCCATGACGCCGACGCTCATGACGGGGAGCAGGACGGCGAAGCTTTGCCAGATGGAGTTGTAGAGGCCGGCGGCTTTGATTTCAGCAACGACGATTTCGTCGGCTTCCTGAAGCAGGGCGACGCGCTCAGGGGTGACTTCACCGAGGATGCGGACGGCGAGGCCGGGACCGGGGAATGGCTGGCGGCCGAGGACGTCGTCGGGCATCTGGAGGTCGCGGCCGATGCGGCGGACTTCGTCTTTGAAGAGGTCGCGGAGAGGCTCAATGAGCTTGAGCTTCATGTTGAGCGGCAGGCCGCCGACGTTGTGATGGCTCTTGATGGTCTGGCTGGGGCCTTTGACGGAGCTGGACTCGATGACGTCGGGGTAGAGGGTGCCTTGCACGAGCCAGTCAACTCCGCCGGTTTGTTTGGCGATGCGGGTGGCTTCATCGTCAAAGACGGCGATGAACTCGGCGCCGATGCGCTTGCGTTTGGTTTCGGGGTCGGTGACGCCGGCTAGCTGCGACAAGAAGCGCTGGCTGGCGTCAACGGCGACGATGTTGAGGCCGAGCTTGCCCCGGAGGTTGGTTTGTACGGATTGGAATTCGTTTTTGCGCAGGACGCCGTTGTTGACGAAGATGCAGGTGAGCTGGGCGCCAATGGCCTTGTGGACGAGGACGGCGGCTACGGAGGAGTCAACGCCGCCGGAGAGGCCGCAGATGACGTGGCCTGTGCCGACCTTCTCGCGAATGGACGCGACGGTGGACTCGATGAAGTGGGCGGGGGTCCAGTCGCCGGCTGCGCCGCAGATGGAGAAGACGAAGTTTTTGATGAGCTGGGGGCCGAGAGGGGTGTGGTGGACCTCGGGGTGGAACTGGACGGCCCAGATGCGGCGCTGGTTGTTGGCGATGGCGGCGAGGGCGTTGGAGGTGATGGCGGTGCGATGGAAGCCGGCGGGGAGTTGGGCGGCTTCGTCGCCGTGGGACATCCAGACGGCGAGGGTGGCAGGCAGGCCGGCAAACAACGGCGTTGAGGCGTCTTCGATCTGAACTTCGGCGTGGCCGTATTCACGCAAGGTGCCGGGTTTTACGCGGCCGCCGAGGTGGTGAACGATGAAGTGGAGGCCGTAACAGATGCCGAGGATGGGGACGGGAAGATCGAGGATGCGCGGGTCGGCGGCGGGGGCATCGGCGTCATAGACCGAGGAGGGGCCGCCGGAGAGGACGATGCCGAGAGGGTGGAGGGCCTGGATCTCGGCGAGGGGGGCGGTGCAGGGGAGGACGACGGAGAAGACGTTCTGTTCGCGGATGCGCCGGGCAATGAGCTGGGTGTATTGCGAACCGAAGTCGAGGATGACGATTGTCTGGGTGGCCACAGACTAGTTTGGCAGGGGTTGGGTCGGGATGTAAAGACGGCGCGGGGGACACATTCGGCGGGCGGGGGAATTTGCAGAAGGTAAAAGGTGTTGCGGGAGGGGTAGAATTCTGTACCAGAAATCTGTGCGGTGACGGTTGGGATTCTGGCAGCGGCAGGTTGCGAAGTCAGGGCCAAGGGGCAGCGGGCTGCGGATTGGTGCGGGCGGGTTGCGGCTCGCACGGTTTAGGGCTTATCGACAGGGGAGTTTCGACTCCCCGGAAATGGACTTGAGCATGAAAAAGGTTTTTCTTTCTCGCCGCGCATTTTTGCGCGCTACTGCCGGGACAGCCGGCGCTTCATTGATGGCAGGGGTCACACTGCTGGAGCCGGAGATGCTGTTTGCCGCGGACCAGGCGGTTGCGCCGAGCGACAGAGTTCGCTTTGGGATTGTGGGCGTGGGGATGGAAGGGAGCGGGTTGCTTTCGACGGCAATCCAGTTGCCGGGCGTGGAGTGCGTGGCGGCGGCGGATTTGTACGACGGCCGGCACGATTTGGCGAAGGAGATTGTGGGCAAGCCGATCAGGACGACGCGGCGGTACAAGGAGCTGCTGGACTCGAAGGACATTGACGCCATTGTGGTGGCGGTGCCGGACCACTGGCACAAGCAGGTGGTGGTGGATGCCTTGGCGGCGGGCAAGGACGTGTATTGCGAGAAGCCGATGTCACACAGCGCCTCAGATGGACTGGCGATGGTGGCGGCGGCGAAGAAGGGCGACCGGATTGTGCAGATTGGAGCGCAGCGGACGAGTTCCGCAGTGTCAGCGAAGGCGAAGGAGCTGCTGGCGCAGGGCGTGATTGGGGACTTGAACCTGATTGAGATGACGTACGGACGGAACGATCCGACGGGTGCGTGGGAGTATCCGCCGCCGACGGATCTGTCACCGGAGAACCTGGACTGGGAGACATGGCTGGGGACGGCGCCGAAGAAGGCGTTTGACCCGTATGCGTTTGCCCGGTGGCGCTGCTGGAAGGAGTATGGGACGGGCGTGGCGGGCGACCTGATGGTTCACCTGATCAGCGGGATGCAGTTTGTGATGGGCATCAACGAGGCGCCGCGGCAGGCGTCGGCGATGGGCGGCATCTTTCGCTGGAAGGATGGGCGGAATATGCCGGATATGCACACGGTGCTGTTCCAGTATGGGGAGACTCCGGTGTATGTGCGGTTGAGCCTGGGCTGCGCGACGCCGGAGATCACGACGTTTATGGGATCAAAGGGGACGCTGGAGTATCGCGGATCAAGCGTGGTGTTTACGCCGCAGCCGGGCGTGGATATGGGGCCGAGCTACTATAGCAGCTCGTTCCCGGCGAAGATGCGGACGGAGTACCAGAAGAAGTGGCACGCGGAGCACGATTTGATGCCGGGCAACGAGACGGTGGAAGAAGGGATCAGCTATACCAGCGACGACTACGACGATCTGCGGCCGCATATGTGGAAGTTTTTCCAATCGGTGCGGACGCGCAAGCCGGTGGTGCAGGATGCGGTATTTGGCCACCACGCGGCGCTGGCCTGCCACATGGCGAACGAGTCGTACTTCCGCAAAGCGCGGGTGGTTTGGGACGAGGCGGCGGGAGAGATCAAGTCAATTGGCTGAATGGGCAGCGCGAACAGGCGACGGAACGAGGGAGATTGAAGGCGATGCGAAAGACGATGGTGGTGTTTTTGGTTGCGGCAGCTTTGGCGGCGGGGTGGATGACGCCGCGAGCACAGGCGGCGGAGAAGGCGATTTTGGGCCGGTGGGATTTGACGATCACAGCACCGGACCGTGAGTTGCCTTCGTGGATTGAGATCGAGGAAAACGGGGGCCAGGTAAGCGCGCAGTTTGTGGGGCGCTGGGGCAATGCGCGGCCGCTGCCGAAGATCGAGATCGAGGGGACGCATGTGCTTTTTGTGTCGCCGAAGGAGGAAGAAGGCAGCAAGAACGACCTGGTGTTTGAAGGGACATTGAACGGGAAGAGGCTGGAGGGAACGGCGAAGGGGCCGGACGGCGTGGCGTGGAAATGGGTTGGCGTTCGGGCGCCGGGGCTTAAGAGGATGAATGGGGTGGAGTGGGGCAAGGCCATTCCGCTGTTCAACGGGAAGGACCTGACGGGCTGGAAGCCGAGCCGGGAGGGCGGGCCGGATTGGAAGGTTGAAGCGGGAACGCTGGTAAAGCCGAGCAATGGGCCGGAGCTGATCAGCGAAGGGAAGTTCAAGGATTTCAAGCTGCATATTGAGTTCAACTGCGGGCAGGAGGCGAACAGCGGCGTGTACCTGCGCGGGCGGTACGAGACGCAGATTGAGACGGAGTCGGCGGGGGAGTCGGCGGTGCATCACACGGGGGCGATCTATGGATTCATCGCGCCGAAGCCGGAGCTGCCGCGGAGCCCGGATGTGTGGCAGACCTACGACATTACGCTGATTGGGCGCAGAGTGACGGTGGTGCAGAACGGGACGACGGTGATCGACAACCAGGAGATACCGGGCATCACCGGCGGGGCGTTGGACAGCCATGAGGAGATGGCGGGGCCGATTTATTTGCAAGGCGGGGAGAAGGGGCGCGTGGCGTTTCGGAATCTTGTGATTACGCCGGCGAAGTAGGGCGGCGAAGCGCGGATCAGCCCATGAGGCCGGTGGCATTCTCCGGGCCCTATTGATAGTGGTAGCGTGCCTGAAGGAAGTCGATGCGCTCGGCGACTACGCGGTAGACGAGGCGATGTTCCTGAGTGATGCGCCGACTCCAGCATCCAGCGAACTCGAATCGAAGCGGCTCAGGCTTGCCGATACCTGCGAATGGGTCTGCTAGTACAGCCTCGACCAAGGCCATGGCTCGAAGCGCTACCTTCCGATCAGTCTTGATGAGATAGGTCAGGTCTTCACGGAATCCAGGTAGAAAGACAGCCGCCCGCTCGATGCGCTTGCTCATCGGCTTACTTTATGCGAGTGGATCAAGGCCGACAGAGCGCCGCAGCTCTCGGAGAGAAACCGCCGCAGGCTGAGCAGGAGTTGCCTTCTTGTCGTTTTCGACAGACTGCGCCAGTGCTTCGATTAGCCGCTTTGCATTCTTCGGGGAACGGAGAAGGTAGGCTGTCTCCATCAAGCTTGACAACTCATCGGCGGGAATCATGGCCACGTCACGCGCGCCACGACGGCGGATAATCACGACTTCATTGTCGTCGGTCACCCGATCAAGAAAACCGGCGAGCTTTTCGCGAAGAGCGGTGTAAGTGGTTTCGACGGGCATGATTCACCTGCTTGAATTGAATGTACAGGTTTTCTGTACATGCGTCAAGTTGGCCCCTGGGTGAGGCCGAAGCGCCATTTTCTAATCCCTGCTTCCTGCTCCCTTGTAGACGACGCCGGCTTTCATTACGAATTTGACGTTTTGGAGGGCACGGACGTCTTCAAGGGGGTTCTTGTCGACGGCGATGATGTCGGCCCATTTTCCGGGTTCGATTGCGCCGGTTTTGGCAGACCATCCCATGAGGTCTGCGGCGTTGAGGGTGGCAGATTGCAGGGCGGCGAGGGGGGCCATGCCGAGCTGGTTGACGTAGACGTCGAGTTCATGGGCGTTGAGGCCGTGGGGATAGACGGCGGAGTCAGTGCCCAAAGCGATTTTGACGCCGGCCTGGATGGCGCGCTGGATGTTGGCCTTGGCGACGGCGCTGACGTCGAGCATTTTCTGGTGATAGAAGGGGGGCAGCTTGTCGTTCTGGAGGTTCCAGTCTTCGAGATAGAGGGTGGGAACGAGATAGGTTCCGTCTTTCTTCATCTCGGCGATGGCTTCAGCATTGATGTAACTGCCGTGCTCGATGGAGTCGACGCCGGCCTGGCTGGCCCAGAGGATGCCTTGCGCGCCGTGGGCGTGGGCGGCGACTTTGCGGCCGAGGCGATGGGCATCAGCGACGATGGCTTTCATCTCTTCAAGGGTGTACTGGGAGGCCTGGGGATCGTCGCCTTTGGAGAGGACGCCGCCGGTGGCGCAGATTTTGATGAGGTCAGCGCCGTACTTGATGTTCTGGCGGACCATGTGCTGGACCTGAGCGATGCCGTCGGCTACGCCGTCGCCAATGTCATGGTATTGGATGGGGAGCAGGTTCTCGTCGCAGTGGCCGCCGGTGATGCCGAGAGGCGGGCCGCTGACCTGCATGTGGGGGCCGTCAATCTGTCCGGAGTCGATGGCGTCGCGGAGGTCAACGTCGTTGTAGCTGCTTGCGCCGACGTTGCGAACGGAGGTGAAGCCGGCGAGGAGGGTGGTGCGGGCATTGACGACGCCGTTGATGGCTTCTTTGGCGGAGGTGGAGATGAGCTCGCGGTAGGGATCGAAGTCGGGGTTGCCGGTAAGGTGGGTATGGACGTCAATGAGGCCGGGGAGGACGGTGAGGGGACCGAGGTCAATGACTTTGTCTGCCGGTTGGGCGGGGAGCTGGGCGGTGGGGGCGATGGACTGGATGGTGTCGCCGAGGATGACGATGGTTTGGTTGTCGAGCGTGCGGCCGGTTTTTATTTCGAGGAGGTGGGCGGCGCGGAGGAGGGTGCGCGAGGGGGCGGGTTGGGCGGAGAGGGTGAGTGCGGCGAGGGCGAGGATGAGCGCGGGGAAGAGTCTGGAGCGGGTGAGCATGGGGCTGGCCTCCTGGGATGGTGCAAAGCGGAGTGTAACAAACGCAGTGGGCAGTGGTTAGGGGGCAGTGGGTAGTTTGCAGGAGGAAGGGGGTTAAAAGCGGAGCAGATAAGAGGCTTTGATGAAGAACTGGCGGCCGTCGTTGAGGTAGTTGGCGGAGCGCGGAGGATCAGTGTTGTTGGGGTCGCAGGAGCCTGTAAGCAGGCGGTTGCAGAGCGAGCGGTCGAGGTTCTGGATGTCGTTGTTATAGCCGACATAGATAGCGGTGCCGGGATGAGGGAGCCAGGTGAAGAGGGCCTGGGTCTGAATCCGCTTGGTGCGCGGGATGGAGGTCTCGAGGGGGTTGGCAAGGGTGGAGTCGTACTCCGCGATGACGCGGGCCGAGAGGGCGCGGGTGAACTGGTAGTTGATCTTGGTGCGGAAGACCTGATTCTCGTAGACCAGAGCGCCGTCGGCGATGGAGCGGTCGCGGTCAAGCAGGTAAGTCTGGTCGGCAGTGAGCTGGCGTATGGGCTGGAGGGTGAACAGGAGTTGGATGGACTGAGCGTTCATGAGGAACGGGAGCTTGCCGGCGACGGGGTTGTAGTTGACGCTGCCGCTTCGGATGGCCTGAAGGTTGAGATTGAGCTGCGTGAGGGGAGCTCCCTTGACGACAAGGCCACCAAAGTTCTCAGTGAAGTTGTGGTTTTTGGGGAACAGATAGCCGTTCTGAGGGCCGAGCGTGTCAGAGCTGCTGCCGAAGACGGGGGCGATGACCATGTTGCGCGCCAATAACAGGAAGGGGTCGAACTCGGAGTTGTGGAAGATGCGGTTTCCCTGGTGGTCAAAGGCGATGTTCTGATTGGTTTCAACGCCCCAGCTCTGGAGGATCCTGGATTTCTTTGGGAACCATTGGTAAGTGGCGTGGGTCTGGTCAGTGCGGATATTGGTGGTGGGGATGAAGCCGACCTGGCTCTGGAAGTTGGAGCTGAAGTCCTTGTTGGTGGAATCGAAGTTGAAGGCGTGGCCGGAGCGCTGGACCTCAAGATAAGTGGCTGGTCCGGCGGCATAGGAGGGGGGATTGCCGCTTTCGGCAGTTCCTTTGGTTGAGCTGACAACGGATTGGCCGAAGACGGTCCAGTGGTCGTCGGCACGCCAGGTGAAGTCAGCTCCGCCGATGCGGTTGAAGCCCTGGCCGAACTCTTCATCGGTGTAGATGAGGCCGGCGCTGGAGCTTTTGCCGAGGTCGCGGGAGAGGCGTCCGACGGAAAAGAGGGCGCGTTTTTTGTAGAGCGGGTCGCCGAGGGTGACGGTTTCGCCGGGCTGGCGGTCGTCGATGGCGAAGAGGCCAAGGTTGGTGCGGCCCGCCTTGCCGGTGACGCGGACACCGTATTCGGGATGGACGATGTTGCGGGTGAAGACAAGCTGGATGGGGGTGGCGAAGTAGTTGGCGTTTTCAAGGAAGAAGGGACGGAGTTCAGGGAAGTAAACCGGGTATCGCTGATTGACGGTGAACTGGGGCTGATCGCTCTCGACGTCGCTGAAGTCGGGGTTGAGGGTTGCGTCGAGGACGATGCTGTCTTTGAGGATGGCCTTGAGTTCGCCGCCCGCGGTGGCCTCGAAGGCGCGGGAGCTGAAGAAGGGGTTGAGGGGGTCAATGGAGTTGAGGGTATGCTCGTTCTGGCCGATGGTGTAGGGATTGAGCTGGAGATTGTGGGAGCCGGTGACGCCCTCGATGCCGGTGAGGGTAGCCTCCTGGCTGAGGATGCCGGAGACGTCGGCGGCAACGCGGGGCCAGAAGTCAGTTTCGCTGTTGCGGGGAAGGCTGCGACCGAAGACGACGCCCCAATGGGCGGCACCGCGAGGAAAGCGGAGGCTGCGGAAGGGGATGGACAAGAGGGCGACCCAGCCGCTGGCAGTGACGCGGGCTTCGGAGTCCCAGACGAGGTCGTAGCTGAAGTCGGGGCCGTTGCTCTCAGACCAGGATGCATCGGCCTGCACCCCGGCAGGGTTGACGGCAAAGTAGATGCCACGACGATGGTCGTGAAACGGGTCGAGGAGGACCGAGACGTAATCGTCAGACATGATGTTCTCGCGGCGGGCGAGGTGACCGCGGATCTGGCTGGTTTTGTCGTCGTGGCAGATGAAGACGATGTAGAGAGCGGTTCTGGTGTGGGCCGCCCAGACTTCAGTGCTTTGGGTAGCGGGTTTGCCGTCCTGGGGGGTTGCCTGAATGAAGCCCGCGATGTGAACGAGCTTATCTTTCAGCTCAGGAATCGGCTGCATGGGGAGAAAGTCAGCAAGGCGGAGCGGCTCGTCAATGAGGGGAATGTTCTGAGCAGGGACAGCAGACGGGAGGGACTGGGCAGGCCTGGCGGCATTGGCGAGCCCTGGGGTGAAGGCCAAGATGGACAGACAAAGCAAAGCACCAGGAGCCGCAATCCTCATAAGGTCATGGTACGCAACGGGGCTGGAGTTCGTTCCCCGGCTGGATTGGAGACGAGACAGGGGGAGGCAGGCTTGCGCCGCCGGGGAGGGCTGAAGAGCCTTGGCGAGAGGCTGACCTATAATTGCGCGGTGATTTCAGACATGAGAACTTCTCGACGCAAATTTCTATTTACAGGGACAGGCGCCGCGCTGGGAGCGGCCGCAGCCGGCGTGGCAGCAGGCGCAAGCACGGGTTCAGGAGGCGAGACGGGCCGAGCCGGCTGCCGCGAGGGCAAGGCGCTGCCCCGGATTGTGGTCCATGAAGATGGACACATGCTGGCCGGGGCGGACGGGAGTGCGTTTTTTTGGCTGGGAGATACGGCGTGGCAGTTGATACAGGAACTTTCGCGAGACGAGTGCTCTTACTATTTGGAGACGCGGGCACGGCAGGGGTTCACGGTGATCCAGACCGTGGTTCTGGCCGAGTTTGGCGGGGTGAGGCAGGCGACGACGACGGGGTTTCTTCCATTTGCAGACGGGGATGTGAAACGGCCGAACGAAGACTTCTTTGACCGCGTGACGGAGATTGTGGATGAGGCGGCGCGGCATGGGCTGTATGTGGCGCTGGTTCCGGCGTGGGGCGACAAGCTGACAGCGCCATGGGGCGCGGGACCGCGGCTGTTCAGGAACGACAATCCTGGAGATGCGGAACAGTACGGCGCCTACCTGGCGGGCAAGCTGAAGGGGCGCAGCAACGTGCTGTGGGTGCTGGGGGGCGACCGGCCAGCGCGCCTGGCAGGGCTGAACGCCGACGATGTGGCAAGGATCAGCAAGGAGACGGGAATTGAACCGGACCAGGATTGGACGCCGATCTGGCGGGCGATGGCGGCAGGGCTGAAGCGCGGCGGAGGGGGATGGGCGACGATTGCGTACCATCCGCAGGGCGGCAGGCAGAGCTCGTCCTTTTTTCTGGAAGGCGAAGGGTGGCTCTCAATCAACGGGATGCAGAGCGGGCACGGCGGCGGGCATGACGTGGCGGTTTGGGAGATGATTGCGCACGACTACGGGCTGAGGCCTGCCAAGCCGACGCTGGACCTTGAGCCGAACTACGAAGACCATCCTTACAATCCGTGGCCGGAGTGGGATCCGGCGACGGGGTATTTTCGCGACCACGACGTGCGGAAGCAGGTGTACCGGTCAGTGTTTGCGGGGGGCTGCGGGGTGACGTACGGGCACCACGCGGTGTGGCAGTTTGCGGGCAAGCGGCATGAGGTGGTGAACCATGCGGACCGGGACTGGAAGGACGCGCTGTGGCGGCCGGCGGCGCGGCAGATGATGTTTTTGCGGGCGCTGGTGGAGTCGCGGCCGTACTTCAGGCGGATTCCGGACCAGGGACTGATTGTGGGGAATGCAGGCGAGGGCGGGCAACACATGCAGGCGACGCGGGACCGGGAAGGGACCTATGCATTTGTGTACTTTCCGGCGAATGACCTGAAGGCAACGGTGGATTTGAGCCGACTGAAGGCCAGGCAACTGCGCGGATGGTGGTATGACCCGCGGACCGGGATTGGAACGCCGATTGAGGAGATGCTGACGGGCAAGGCGCAGGAGTTCCGGTCACCGTCTTTTGGACCGGATTGGGTGCTGGTGGTGGAGGATGGCGAGGCGGGGTATGGGCCGCCGGGATTGGGTTCAGGGGTCAAGGGCTAGGTTGTTCGAGGGCGGGTGAGATGAGTGGTATCCCACCCTTGAATCAAGGAACTGATTTAAGGGTGGAACGCCAACCGGAACGAAAAACAACCACAGATCCTTCGACTCCCTGCGTCCGCCGCGGCGGACTACGGTCGCTCAGGATGACAGGAAGAGTTAAGGAGAGGGTGTGAGTTCCCTGCCCTGAGTTACCGCTAGTCCCACTGTTTGCCGAGTATCTCGATGTGGGCGTTGGCGAGGTCCTGGGGAGTCATGGCGATGCGGAACTCGACGGTAGCGTTGAACTCGAGGAACCACGGCTCGGCGAGGCGGGGGATGTGGGAGGAGTCATCAACGTCAACAACGAGGATGGCGCCGCGGTGGCCATCGCGCTCAGTGAACCAGACGTTCAGGGGCTTGGTGGCATCGAGAATGCGCTTCATTTTTCCGCCGAGGCTGCCATCGCGGACGGCGGTGTTAAACGGCTCGATGGGGAGTTGAACCAGCAGGATCATGTGCATGTGAAACCTCCGTGTGCCGGGTTGATGTGTAACTCGGGGATGGCACGGGTGGACTATAGCACAGTTATCAGGGGTTAGGGGCCAGGCGACAGGTTGTTTGTGGCGGGGTGAGGAGGGTGGTTTGCCAGGCCGGAAAAGCCAGACCTGGGGCACCCGCGACCTGGGGTGGGGCCGGCGTTGGCCGAGGATTGCAATCGAGCGCCCTTTCGCGGGGAGGCCGGGAAAGAGGGAACGCCGTGACGCGTGACGGAGCGCGGGGGGCGATTTGCGTGATAGGCTTTTGAGCATCGCCGCGCAGAGCAATGCGGCAGATTTCAAGCTGGTCCCGGCCCCATGCTGCGTGAAGATTCCGGTGGCGGAGGGAGATGGCCGGTTGACCAAGATTCCGGAAGGACTTTCGATGAAATTTATGCGTGTTTTTTGCATTTTGATTTTGGCGGCGAGCGCCGCCTTGGCGCAGACGGCAACCGACAGCAGCAAGCCGACGGCACCGACAGCGGTCAAGAGCTTCGAACTTGCGGCGATCGACACGACGGCCGATCCCTGCACGGATTTTTACCAGTACGCGTGCGGGAACTGGGACAAAAACAACCCAATTCCGAGCGACCAGGTGAGGTGGGGGCGGAGCTTCAGCCTTTTGGGGGAGCGGAACCGGTATCTGCTTTGGAAAGAGCTGGACGCGGCGGCGGCGAGCCCGAAGTCGGAGTTGCAGAAGCAGTTTGGGGATTATTTTGCAGCCTGCATGAACACCGACCTGGTGGAGAAGAAGGGGCTGGCCCCTCTGGAGCCGGCACTGAAGCGGATTGCCGGGCTGAAGGACGCCAAGGCTCTGGGCACGCTGATGGGCGAGTTGGAGGCCGAAGGCGACGCAGCGCCGCTGTTCAATTTTGGCGTGTCGCAGGACGACAAGGACTCTTCAAAGCAGATCGCGGGAATCATGCAGGGAGGGCTTTCGCTGCCGGACCGGGACTACTACCTGGTGGACAGCAAGCGGTTCCAGGAGATTCGCAAGCAGTATGTTGAGCACGTGACGAAGATGTTCACGCTGGCCGGGGACGGGCCGGAGCAGGCGGCCAAGGAAGCGGCAGCGGTGATGGAGATTGAGACGGCGCTGGCAAAGGACTCGACGAGCCGGACGGATCTGCGTCAGCCGGAGAACCGATATCACATTTACACGGTAGCTGACTTTCAGAAGCTGACGCCGGATTTTGATTACGCGGTGTACTTCAAGGACATCCGGGTTGGACATTTTGACACGCTGAACGTGGCCACGCCGAATTTTTTCAAGGCGCTGAACGAGCTGATTGCGAAGGAGCCGGTGGAGTCGTGGAAGTCGTATTTCCGGTGGCACGCGCTGCACGCGGCGGCGGGGAACTTGCCGAAGGCGTTTTTCGACGAGAACTTTGCGTTTTATGGCAAGACGCTGGCTGGGCAGAAGGAACCGACGCCGCGTTGGAAGCAGTGCACGAGCATGACGGACCGGGCGCTGGGCGAGGCGGTGGGCCAGGACTGGGTGAAGCAGTATTTTCCGCCGGCGGCCAAGGAGAGCATGGACAAGCTGGTAGCGGCGCTGGAGAAGAGCCTGGGCGACGATATCAGGACGCTGCCGTGGATGAGCGAGGAGACAAAGAAGGCGGCGGAAGAGAAGCTGGCGATGGTGCGGAACAAGATCGGTTATCCGGAGAAATGGCGCAGCTATGCGGCGCTGAAGGTAGAGCGGGAGGACCTGATCGGGAACCTGCGCAGGAACGCGGTGTTTGCGCGGGATTGGAACCTGGGGCACCTGGGCAAGCCGGTGGACGAGAAGGAATGGGACATGACGCCGCCGACGGTGAATGCCGACTACGACCCGTCAATGAACGACATCAATTTTCCGGCGGGTATCTTGCAGCCGCCGTTTTTCGATTTCACGATTGACCCGGCGGTGAACTTTGGCGGGATCGGGGTGGTGATTGGCCACGAGATCACGCACGGATTTGACGACGAGGGCTCGAAGTACGACGGGAAGGGCAACCTGCGGGAGTGGCAGACGGCGGCGGACCGCAAGGCGTTCACGGAGCGGACCGACTGCGAAGTGGCCGAGTACGGCGGTTTTGAAGCGGCCGCGGCCAAGGGCGACGTGCCGGCGCAGAAGCTGAACGGAAAGCTGACTCTGGGCGAGAACACGGCCGACAACGGCGGGTTGCGAATTGCGTACATGGCGTTGCTGGACACGCTGGCGGCGCAGGGCAAGACGATTGACGACAAGATTGATGGTTATACCGAGGGACAGAGGTATTTTCTGGGGTTTGCGCAGGTATGGTGCCAGAACCAGACGGAGCAATCGGCGCGTCAGATGGCGCTGGTTGATCCGCACTCACCGGGTCGCTGGCGGGTAAACGGGACTGTGCAAAACTTTGATGAATTCGGCAAGGCATTCCACTGCACAAAGGGTCAGCCGATGTATCCGGCGAGCTCGTGCCGGGTCTGGTAGGCACCTGGGGTACGGCCAAGGTTCTTGAGGTTTGTGGCCACCTGCCACCTGCTGTGGGGCCAGCTTTCTTGAGGTTCGTGCCCCCCCCTTTCGGTTGCAGACGGAAGGGGGGTGGCACGGCCCCCGCGGCGGGGCTGGCGTTGCCGGAGGTTTGCGTTGGTCCGGCGGGCGGGCACGGATGGTTGACGTTTTCTGGAGGGGCGGAGTCAAAACCGCAACCCCTGAGAGACAGGCAGAGGAGTCAGACGGCGCGGCGCCTGATCCGGGATGTCCGGGGGGGCGCGAAAATCATCCGGGTAAAGGCTTTGTTTGGCCGGGTTGACGCGAGAAACTAGGCACAAACAGGTCTCGGCTTTTACAATGCATCAGGGACCCGTCCCAACCCAGCTCTGCTGTGGAACTAGCAAACTTGGCGGCGCACGCCGGACCAGGATGAAGGAATCGCATGAAGTTGACGAAATTCGGCAAGGCCCTTCTGTTGAGCGCCCTCTCTGCTGGCGTTGTTCTCAGTGTTACGTCTTGCATCCAGAGTTATTCAGTCGGTTATTTGTTTATCACCGGGACATCGACGTCCCAGTCCAACGGCTCGGGGATTGTGAGCGGGTTCAAGATCAATCACAACACCGGTCAATTGACGGCAGTGAATGGGCTTCCGGTGGCATCTGGCGGGGCGAACCCGGTACGGGCGGTGCTGGTGCAGGCGGGTCGTTTTCTTTATGTTCTGAACCGCGGGACGACGGCATCGGGCGGCACGAACTGCACGACCGCGGACCCGTGCGTGAATTCAAACATCACGCAATTTGCGGTGGGCGGGAACGGGATTCTGACGCCGCAGGAGACGTTTTATTCGCAGGGTGTCAATCCTTTCCGGATTATTGCCGACTCGGGGGGGAATTATCTGTACGTGCTGGATCACGACTCAGTGAACAGCCCGAACAACCCGTATTGCGCGGCGGCGCTTGGCAACGATGTGCATGGCAATCCGATCACGGCGTGCGGCGACATCACGGTGTTTGCGGTGAACTCGACGACCGGGCGGCTGAGCCTGGTGACGGATGCGCAGGCAACGGCGGCGCTGAACAACTCGATCCAACTGCCGTATTTTCCAGTACCGGCGAACCCGGTGGATATGACGCTCATTTCGACATCGCTTCTGGTACTGAACGGGACGGCGTCGACGGATTTTCCGTATAGCGGGGGCAGGACGGTATTCCCGTATACGTACGCGAACTCGAGCGGGCAATTGACGCTGAGCCAGAATAGTTCGCAGTCGTTCTCGAATTTCACGAAGGGGACGGCGATTGTGTCGGCGGGCAACGTTTACCTTCTTGACGACGAAGCACCGGCAGGCGCCAACACCTCTGGGGCGACGAGCCAGATATTGCCTTTCACGATTGGGACCGGTGGGTCACTGAACCCGCTGACGGGTGGCCCCGTGCCGGACGATCCGACGCTGACGAATCCAGTTCAAGTGATGGTTGAGTCAAAGGGCAACTGGGTGTACGTGGCCAACTACGGGAGCAACAACACAGGGCAGGCAGGCCAGGAGAGCGGGATAGCGGGGTACGTGGTGGACAAGACCACGCACCAGTTGAGCCTGATTGCCGGGGAGCCCTTCGGGACCGGATCAGGGCCGGTTTGCATTGTGGAAGACCCGTCAAACCAGTACATCTTTACGGCGAACTTCAACGATTCGACTGTGACGGGCCGAGTGATCGATCAGAACGCAGGCGTGCTGAACGACATGCGTGCAGTGGGGAACGGAACATTTTCACTGACCGGGCCGCCGAGCTGGTGCCTGATCAGCGGGCGCACGGATTAAGCGCTCAAATTGAGCGATAAACCTGGGGCGGGTGCAGCCGGCACCCGCGTCAGTGGAGCGAGAGAAAACAGCCAAGAACGAAGCCGGATTCCGGGCGCAGAGAAGTGGCAACTGCGGCCGGGATTCGATTCCCAACCTGAGTGCTGGGCCAGGGAACTGGCCTGCAGACGAAAGATGCTCATGAAGTTGAACAAGACAGGCCAACTACTGCTGGTCTCCGGGGTGAGCCTTCTGGTGGCCGGAGTATTGACCGCCTGCGGCGCCACCAACACGGTGGATTTTGTCTACGTGACGAGTTCGCAGGCCGCGGGGACGAACAACTACGGCGAGGTGAACGTCTTCGAGATCAACAAGGAATCCGGGTTCATGCGCCAGATTCCGACGTCGCCGTTTCCGTCGGGCGGGCGTAACCCGGTGTCAGCGGCGGTATCGAGCGACAACGCGAATTTATACGTATTGAACGAGGACGACAACACGATCGTTCAGTTCATCATCGGCAGCGACGGCAAGCTTTATCCTGAAGACACGGTGAACACACCAGGGATTCTGCCGGTGACGATCGCGGTCTCGGGATCGAATCTTTTTGTACTGGACACGTACCAGCCGCTGAACACATGCTCGACGACATCGCCCTGCGCGGGGTCGATTGCGGTCTATCCGATCAGCGCGGCGGCGGGGTCAGTTGCGGGCGGGACTCTGGGCAGTCCGCTGACGAACGGGAGCAGGAACTATTGGCCTTTGAACCTTCCCGGGAGCCCGGCAGACGTGATTGCACCGTCGGGAATCGCGGTGCTTCCGTCGAAGACGGCGCTTTATGTGTCAGCGTATGACGCGACGAAGAATGTTGGATATGTGTTTGGTTTTTCGATCGGGACGGACGGGACGCTGACGGCATTGAACGGCGGGGTTCCGGTTGCGGCCGGGGTAAAGCCGACCGCGATCGCGAGCGACTCAACAGGCGGGTATGTTTATGTGACGGACGGGACGGCGAACGTAGTGCTTGCCTATGCGGTGGGATCAACCACGCTGACGCCGCTGACGAGCGGAACAGGCGGGGGGAATAGCTTCCCGACTGGCGATAATCCTTCTGCGATTCTGGCCGACCCGGGCAGCAGCTATGTCTATGTGACGAACAAGCTGGACGCGACGATCACGGCATATTCGGCGAGCAGCGGAGCGCTGACGCGGGTGGGCTCGTATGCAACGGGTCTTCAGCCGGTGGCTTTGGGGGTCGAGCCGGCGCTGCACAAGTACCTTTACACGGTGAACTTTTTAGGCAATTCAGTGAGTGACTTTGAGACGAGCGCGACAGACGGATCACTGATCAACGCGCAAAGTTCTCCTTACAAGTCGAATCCTCTGCCGACGGCAGTGGCGGCGATACCGCACAACCAGCCGACGGCGCAGTAAGGGTGGTAGGAGCGGGCGTACAGCCCGTAGAGGCGCCGGGACAAGTAGCAGCACCCCGCAGCGGGCTTTTACAATGGCTGCGGGTCAACCTAAAACGGTATTCAATGGGCTTGAAGCGATGGCCCACGATGAAGGAAGCGCATGAAGTTCAGCAAATTGAGCCAGCTTTTCCTGGTCTCTTCGATCGGCCTTCTGTTGGCCACAATGATGACCGCCTGCCAACTGGTGTCGATTGATTATGTATATGTGGCCAGTTCGGCGGGCTCGACAGCGGGCAGCAACGGACAGATCGACATTTTCGCGGCGGACGCCGCATCCGGCGCGCTGCGGACGGAAGTTGCGTCAGTGTCGTCGGGAGGAATTAGGCCGATCGCGCTGGCGGTGAGCCCGAATTACCTGAGTCTTTACGCGGCTAACCAGGGAACCAGCAACAACGTGGTTCACTTTACCATCGCCGACAGCGGATCGCTGACGCAGAAGGATGTGACCACGGGGTTTGGGACGCCGGTGAGCATTGCGGTGAACCAGGCGGGGACGTTGCTGTTCACGGCAGTTCAGCAGGGCACGGGGGCGGCACTTGCGGTGAATCCGCTTTCGACCGACGGGACGGTGGGCGCCGCGACAGCAGCACCGGCGACGCTGGTTGTTCCGGGGCACAGCGGGGACACGATTGTACCGACGGGAGTAACGGCGCTGGCCAACAACAAGGCAGTGTACGTAACGGCGTATGACAAGTCAGTCTACAATCCGAGTGGGGTGACGGTTCCCGGCGACACGGCAAACCCGGGCTGGGTTTTTGGATTCAGCGTGGGCACGGGCGGGACACTGACAGCTTTGGCGGGGAGCCCCTACGAAGCCGGCGTGGCGCCTCGGGCCCTGACGGCGGACCCGACGAGCCGGTTCCTGTATGCGGTGGATTTTGCCTCGTCGCAGATGATTGGTTACACGATCATGTCGGACAGCACCCTGGTGTTCTTTGTTGCACCGCCGACGAAGGTAGGCAACCAGCCGGACGCAATCACGTTTGATCCGCGGGGCAAGTTTGTTTATGTATCGAACGCCCTGGATTCGACGATTTCAGCATTTGTGATCGATCTTTCGACGGGCGCGCCTACGGTTACGGCGAACCCGGTGTCAGGCCCCGTGAACCCGACGGACACCGAACCGGTTGGACTTGTGGTGGATCCTTCTCTGGGGCGGTTCCTCTACACGGCCAACTATCTGGGCAATTCGGTAAGCGGCTTCAGGATGGACCCAACCTCGGGAGTATTGACGACAACGCAGAACACGCCATATCCCTCGGGCGCGAATCCGACGGCGATCACCGCGATTCCGCACGGGAACCACGAAGTTCAGTCAGTTACGCCGTAAGGTGGAGGAAGTTTTAAGCAAAATGGCTCAGCCTGATGGCTGGGCCATTTTGTTTTGGCGGGTGGGCTGCGGGGATTGAAGGAACCAGGCATTCCAGACCAGGGAAAGGCCTTGGCAAGGGGCAGGTCCGGGGCCAGCAGGCGGCAGGGGCTAAGCCCCCGTTGGCTTTCTACGGGAGGGCTGAGCGGTTCGCCGAAGCGCCCCGAATTGAGTTCAAGCCGGAGACAAGAAGCGCGCAGGGGCGGAAGCCCATTTCATTTCATTGCGCTATGGCATGACGGGGAGCCATGCCCTGAGACTTCGCGCCTCTCTGGATGCATTTTCAGCGCTGGGCCCATTCAAGGCCGGACAGTTGTATTTGCACCAGGGCCGAGCCGAAGGCCCTGCAATTCCGCTCTTTGTGAGGGGGCTGCCTTCCCTGCTCTCTTTGGATTCCCTGAACGACAGGTGGAGGACTATGCGCCCATCCATTTGCGGAGTTGGCGCTGGGCGGGTTTCTCGACGAAGTGGAGAGCGAGCAGGGCCAGGCAGATGAGGATGGCGTAGCTGATCCAGGGGTCGAACTGATTGAGGCCGAGACGGTTGAGGACGCGGGTATCGTGGATGAGGTTCCAGAAGTTGAAGTGGAGCAGGTAAAGGCAGTAACTGGCTTCGCCGACGAAGACGAGAGGACGTAAAGCGAAGAAGCGGGCGAGCGGGTTTTGGCCGGCAAGTCCGAGGACGATGCAGCCGAAGAGTGGCATGAAGAGGCCGTCGTGCTTGAGGACGTAGGGCACGAGGGGGCCGAGTTCGAGAACGGCGAAGACGCCGAGAAACCCGGCGATGCCGAGGATGAAGCGGAGGCGGCCGGCGCGGTGGACCAGCTCGTCGAGCTCGGCAAGGATGACGCCAAAGACGAAGCTGGCGAGATGAGGCAGGGGCGTGAACTTGAGCGCCTGGAGCCAGGGGCCCCAGCTCCAGCGGTCGGGATGAGGGATGCCGTCGGGGTTGAAGAGGATGTAGAGCGCGCCGGGGAGCAGGCCGGCCATCCAGACAAGGGCGAGTTGGACAAGGTAATGCCAGGGCCGGGCGGGGCGCCTACCCTTGGCGAGCCAGGGGAAGAGAGCGTAGTAAAAGCTCTCGGCAGACATTGTCCAGGCTGGGGTGTTGAGAAAGGTGGCGAGCAGGGGGACCCATCCCTGGAGCAGGAGAGGCGTGAGGGCCATGCCGGTCCAGAACATGGCGTGGGTGTGCGCGCCGTACTCGGGGGCGACCATGCGCCAGCTTAGGAGCAGGCTGAGCAGATATACGGGATAGAGGCGCGTGAAACGAGCCTTCCAGAAACGGACGCGGTCGAGTTTGCCGGCGCGGGCGCGGGCGGAGTAGTTATAGGCCAGGACAAAGCCGGAGAGGAGGATGAAGAAGCTGACCGAGGCATAGCCGGCGTTGACGACCGGGGCCATGAAGCCGAACCAGTCAGGATTGGAGAAGTGGAAGAGGACGATGTTGATGGCCGCAAAACAGCGCAGGCCGGTGAGGGCATCGAGCCGTTCTGGCTTGCGGGTCTCCACTCCGTAGCTTCTAGCCTCTAGCTTCTAGCTTCCAGCTTCTTCGTGTTCGGGGCAACCTTCGAGCTGAAACCGGCCGGCGAGATGGGCCGGGGACCAGCTGGAAGCTGAGGGCTGAAAGCTGAGAGCTGTTTTCATGCGGTAACGAGGGAGCCGACTTTTTCGCCGAGGACGACGCGGCGGATGTTGCCGGGCTGATTCATGTTGAAGATGATCATGGGGAGGTTGTTGTCTTTGCAAAGGCTGACGGCGGTCAGGTCCATGACCTTGAGGCCTTTTTGGAGGATCTCCATGTAAGTGATCTCGTCGTATTTGACGGCGTCTTTGTTGAGGATGGGATCGGAGTTGTAGACGCCTTCGACTTTTGTGGCTTTGAGCAGGACGTCGGCCTTGATCTCCATGGCACGGAGGCTGGCGGCGGTGTCAGAGGAGAAGAAGGGATTGCCGATGCCGGCGGCAAAGATGACGACGCGGCCTTTTTCGAGATGGCGGACGGCGCGGCGGCGGATGTAGGGCTCTGCCACCTGGTTCATGAAGACAGCGCTCATGACGCGGCACTGGACGCCGCGTTTCTCGAGGGCATCCTGCATGGCGATGGCGTTGATGACGGTGGAGAGCATGCCCATGTTGTCAGCGCTGACGCGGTCCATCTCCTTGGCCTGCTCGGCGACGCCGCGAAAGATGTTTCCGCCGCCGACGACGACGCCGATTTGTACGCCGAGGGCGTGGACATCGGCCAGTTCGTCGGTGATTTCGGTAATCTTGTCGGCGTCGAGACCGAAGCCGCGGGGGCCTGCTAAAACCTCGCCTGAAAGCTTGAGAACGATCCGTTTATACATGCTTTTTTGAGTATCGCATATGGGCGGGACTACTTGCAGGTGGCGGCGGCAGGCGGTAAAGAAGAGGTGGGACGGAGAGCCGACGGAGGCGGATTGTCGCTAACGACGCAGACGCAGAAGCGGAAATGTGGCAGAATACGTCTACCCTTTTGATGGCCTTCTATGCGGGCTGGGGCAGATGGGCCTAGAGTTGTTGGTGAAAGCGATGGTTAGCTGGGTGGATTGCCGGAAGAGAAAGCGCTGGGGCAGGCGGGCGCTGCTGGGCTGTACGCTGCTGGGCTGCGCGGGGGGGCTCTGGGCGCAGGGGACGGGCGGCCCGATGCCGGATGCGCCGGGGGCAAGCAAGGTGGAGACGCGGGCAAGCGGGCAGCGGGTTGCGCCGGGCGAACCGGCGAAGCTGCAGCTGCCGGCGGGACCTGGGCTGAGCTTGAGCCTGCTGGGCCCGGCCTACGGGAGCGACGGGGAGCGCGGTGGGGGATTGAGCTTTTCACTGTGGGACCGGACGCCCTTTGAGGCTATAGAGCGGGGGGCAGGACGGGGAGCGGGATTTGCGGGGCCGCGGGGGGATTTTGGCCGCACCCCTTCCCTGCTGGGGAGCAGCGGCGCGGCAGGGTGGGGCCGGAGCGGGGGAACGTATGGGATGAGCGCAGGCATGAATGAGATGCGTGGCGCGGCCGAACAGGAGCAGTATCTGAACCAACTGACGCGCGGCGATCTGGGGATGAACCTGAGGTCGCAGATGGGCAGTTTCCGGCTTGGATACCAGGGCGGGATGAGCGGAATGGGACCTGGGTTGGCGCGAACGACGTTTACGAGCACGCAGTTCAACGACGGGCTGTTCGATTTTTCGTCGAGCTTCTATTTTGGATCAGGGAGCTCGCTGATTTCGACGCACAGCGGATTCTCAGCGGGGGTGCTGAGGGGGTCAGGCGTGGGAGCGAGCCGGTTTGGGCCGGGGGTTGGGGTGGCGGGGAAGAAGCCTTCGCCTTCGCTTTCGGTGAAGCTGTCTTTCTAACGTGGTGTCGCTGAGTTTATTTGAGGAACAGATGCAGATCCTTCGACTCACCACCCCCAAGCTGAAGAGCGCTTGGGGCCCCGTTCGCTCAGGATGACGGATCTGTGGGAGGGTGAGACTCGGGATGATGGATTTGTGAGACGGTGAGGCTCAGGATGATGGATTTGCGGGAGGGATGTTCTTGGTTTGCTTAGCAAAGATGTTTTTGCTTCGCTCAGCAGCTTGATGATGGGGAGACGAAGAAGGCCCGGCGGGTTGCGCCGGGCCTTTGTGGTGCTGGATTGAGTTGAAGTTATTCGGCAGCGGGGGCGTCGATTTTGGTGGAGGCGACGGTCCACTCGTTGGCGCCGACCTTGAAGCGGGCGAAGCGGCGGACGGTGATGTTTTCGCCGAGCTTGCCGACCTTGGTGGCGATGAGTTCCTTGATGCTGACGGTCTGGTCCTTGATGAAGGGCTGCTCGATAAGGCAGACCTCCTCGTAGAACTTGGCCATTTTGCCGTCAACGATCTTCTCGATGACGGGGGCGGGCTTGCCGGTGGCAGCGGCCTGGGCGCGGAAGATCTCCTTCTCGCGCTCGAGGTCGGCCGGGGTGACATCCTCAGCGCGCACGAAGCGCGGGTCAGATGCGGCGATGTGCATGGCGATGTCTTTGAGCAGCTCCTGGAAGTCCTCAGTGCGGGCGACAAAGTCGCTTTCGCAGTTGAGCTCGAGGAGGACGCCGATTTTTCCGCCGGCGTGGATGTAGGTTCCGACAGCGCCCTCGTTGGTGGTGCGGGCGGCTTTTTTCTGGGCGGAGGCCATGCCGCGCTTGCGCAGGACAACGAAGGCCTCTTCAATGTTTCCCTTGGTCTCTTGCAATGCCTTGAGGCAGTCGCCCATGGGAGCGCCGGACTTTTCGCGAAGTTCTTTTACGAGCTTGGCATCAATTTTTTCAGTCACAGTGGTCATCTCTCTTTTTTCCTGGTTTTGCTTGTGTCTGGCCTTGAGCCGGGCAGTGGACGAGTTGAAACAGCCCAACTCTTTTCGTCCGCCGCCGCCATTCCCTCAGGGGCTAATGCCCACATGGATGGTGATGGGTTACGGCGCAGCTAAAGCAGCGCCCTTTCAAAACACCGGATTCGGTGAAGGACTCTGCCTTCCGAGCCATTCCGGCAAAAGAAAAGCGTGGACGTCGAACGGCGCGGCCACGCTTTATCTCAGGTTGCGCACCTGAGTGCGCAGCAATGATTAAAGGGCGCCCTCGACGGCTTCTGGCTCGTCGATGGCCGCAACCGCGGCCGGAGCCTTGCGGATGCCGCCGCCGAGCGCCGCTTCAAGGTCGAGTTCCTCGACCGGGGCGGCTTCAGCAGCTTCAACCTCAGCAGCTTCGGGAACAGGCAGTTCCTCGGCAAAGGCCTTGTCGCCGACCAGGTTCACGCCCTCAGCCGCCGAGTCGGCGATTTTGGAGGTGAAGAGGCGGATGGCGCGCAGGGCGTCGTCGTTGCCGGGAATGACGAAGTCGACCACGGTGGGGTCGCAGTTTGTGTCAACGACGGCAACGACGGGGATGCCGAGCTTGCGGGCTTCCTTGACGGCGATGGCCTCGTTGTTGGAGTCGACGATGAAGAGCGCATCGGGCAGGCGCTTCATGGCCTTGATGCCGGCCAGGTTAGCCTGGAGGTGCTTGCGCTCGCGCTCGAGCTTGATGACTTCTTTCTTGGTGAGCAGCTCGTAGCGGCCGTCAGTGGCCATCTCGTCGAGTTCCTGAAGGCGCTTGACCGACTTCTGCACGGTGACCCAGTTGGTGAGCAGCCCACCCAGCCAGCGCTGGTTGATGTAGGGCATACCGGCGCGGGTGGCTTCTTCAGCCACAGCATCCTGCGCCTGGCGCTTGGTGCCGACGAAGAGGATGGTTTTGCCGGAGGCACAGAGCTCAGTGACGAACTTGGAGGCGTCTTTGAAGAGCTTGAGGGTCTTCTGCAGGTCGATGATGTAGATGCCGTTGCGCTCGCCGAAGATGTACTCCTTCATCTTGGGGTTCCAGCGCTTGGTCTGATGCCCGAAGTGGACTCCCGCTTCGAGCAGCTCCTTCATTGTGATCGTGGCCAAAGGGCCTCCTTTGTAGATTGCATCCGGACTAACCTTCGTCTGGCCCGGATTGAACCCGCTTTGGGCGGGGGATGGTGAAACAGATGACAGCCAACAGTTGACAGCTGACAGTTAAGGGCCGAAGAGCGGCACGAGAAACTGTCAGCTGTGCGCTGTCAGCTGAAAGCTATCTCTTGCTGAACTGGAAGCGTGCGCGAGCACCCTTCTGTCCGTACTTTTTGCGTTCCTTCATGCGGGCGTCGCGGGTGAGCAGGCCTTCAGCCTTGAGCACCTTGCGCAGCTCGGGGTTAAAACCGATGAGGGCACGGGCGACGCCCATCTTGACGGCATCGGCCTGTGCGCAGACGCCACCGCTCTTGACGGTGGTGACGACGTCAAAGGAGGAGGCGAGCTCGACCAGGGCGAGGGTGCGCTTTGCGGCGACCCGCTGCTGCTCGGTGACGAAGTAGACCTCAAAGGGCTTGCCGTTGACTTTCCACTCGCCGGTACCGGGGCGGAGAAAGACGCGGGCGATCGCCGACTTGCGGCGGCCCGTACCGTAATACTGAACCAGATCTGCCATTTTTCCTCGTTAGCTCTCAGCTGCCAGCTTTCAGCTATCAGCTTTTTCGTGCTTCCGTTCAAATTTTTGCCTGGCCTTGAACTTTCTGCACCAGCAAGGAAACTGAAAGCTGCTGGCTGAAAGCTGATGGCTGCATTTAGGCGACTTCCATGGCCACGGGCCCCTGGGCCTGGTGGGGATGCTTGTCGCCGCGATAGACCTTGAGCTTGGTGGCCATCTGGCGGCCCATCTTGCTCTTGGGGAGCATACCTTTGATGGCCTGCTCGAGGATGAGCTCGGGCTTGCGGTTGAGGAGGCGGATGAAGGACTCTTCGCGGAGACCGCCGGGGAAGCCGGTGTAGCGGCGATAGAGCTTGGTTTCAGCCTTGAGGCCGGTGAGGCGCACCTTCTCAGCGTTGATGACGATGACGTGGTCGCCCATGTCGATGTAGGGGACATACTTTGGGTTCAGCTTGCCGCTGAGCAAACTGGCGGCCTTGGTGGATAGCCGCCCCAGGGTCTGGCCACTGGCGTCTATGACGTACCACTTGCGGTCAATATCCTTGCCGCTCGGAACAAAGGTAGACATCTCTCTCCTGCCCTCTTAATAGCCTGTGCAACAACAAAATCCACGGCGCAAAGCGCCAATGCCCACGCCAAAAATCGACGGGGCTTCGATCCACCCACTACCAAACAAATCTGTTCGGGTGAGGACTGCGGGAGCTGGCCCTCGGAAGGGCTTTTGCTGCACTGGACGGAAGGACTGTCCGGCAGCCGGTGGCCTGCGCCGATGGATCCCCTCCGGGGGCCAATCGGCCGGGTCAGGATTGAGACACACAAACCCCAGGCGCAACACCGCGCAAGGTCTTCAGAATACCCGAAAAGGGGCGTGGAGTCAACGAAACCACCTGCGGTGGGGCCACCTGCCTTTGGCGAGGAGCGCTGAGGGCGATGGTATCCCACGGACAGGCGGGCAGAGCGAGTTGGGGGCGACAAGTGACTCGGTTCATTGGAATTTCAACCTGGGGTCACGGCGGGGCTGGCGGGAGCGGGGGTAGAATCGGGGCGCAGGCGGCGGGGGCTGCCGGCGGAACGGGAGGTAGGCCGATGGTGGAAGTGAGGATTCCAACGCCACGGGGGGAGATGCCGGCGTATCTGGCGAGGCCTTCAAGCAACGAGCCGGCACCGGGGGTGGTGGTGCTGCACGACATTTTTGGGATGAGCCAGGACCACCGGAACCAGGCCGAGTGGCTGGCGGAGGCGGGATTTCTGGCGGTTTCGCCTGATCTTTATTACATGGGCGGACGACTGGTATGCATTCGGGCGGTGATTCGAGACCTGATGGCGCGGACAGGGCCCGCGTTTGACGATGTGGAGGCAGCGCGGAGCTGGCTGCTGGGGCAGGATGGTTGCAACGGAAAGGTGGGGGTGATCGGGTTCTGCATGGGCGGAGGGTTTGCGCTGCTGCTGGCGGCGGGGCATGGATTCTCAGCGGCCAGCGTGAACTATGGCGGGCCGCTGCCAAAGGATGTGGACGATTTTTTGAAGACGGCGTGCCCGGTGGTGGGCAGCTATGGCGGGCTGGCGAAGTGGGAAAAAGGCGTGGCCGCGGAGTTGGAGCAGGCTCTGGAGCGGGCGCTGGTGGCGCACGATGTGAAGGAGTACCCGGAGGCGGGCCACTCGTTTATGAACAAGCATCGGGGGTATGGGTTGCTGAAGGTGCTGCGGTTCAAGGCGGTGGGGTGGAACGAAGCCGCGACGATGGATGCGCGGCGGCGGATTGTTGGGTTTTTCGAGACACACCTTGGGGGCTGAGCGATGCCGAGATCAGAAGACGAGCAAGAGAAAGCGATCTCAAACGGAACGGGCGAGCTGCGGGGCCTTTGCTTTGCCGGTGGCATCGCGGCGTTCGTTCTGATCGCTTATTCGCTGGCGACGATGGTGCAGATGGTGATTCTGGGCGGTGAGCCGAAGACGTCGGCTGAGGCCTTCAGCCTGCTTGAAGAGCATAGGCTAGTTGGGCTTTTGCGGCTGGACCTGCCAACGGCCCTGTTTTTGCCGCTTTACTACCTGCTGTTTCTTGGGCTGTATGCAGCGTTGCGGCGTGTGAGCCGAGACAGCGCTTTGCTTTCGACGGGGCTGGTGTTTGCCGGACTGACAGCAGTGCTGGCTACGCCGGGGCCGCTGTCGATGCTGGCACTGAGCGAGCGGTATGCCGCAGCCACCACCGACGGCGTGCGAGCGCAACTGCTGGGCGCCGGGGAAGCGGTGATGGCCGGCGATATGTGGCATGGAACGGGAGCAATCCTGGGTGGGGCGCTGATTGAGTGCGGCGCGGTGCTTATTTGTTGCGTGATGCTGCGCGGGGGAGCTTTCAGCAAGGCAACGGCATGGCTGGGAATCGTAATGCATACGCTTGACCTGGGACATCTCGTCGGCGGGCTTTTTGTGCCGACGCTTGGCCTGGTCTTGATGGCCACCGCAGGACCGCTTTATCCGATATGGCTTTTTATGGTTGGGCGCAGGCTGCTGAAGCTCTCCCGAGAAGCGAGCTGAATTTTGCCAGGCTTTACGGATCATCCCGGGCACCTCGACAGGATCGCAGCCGGGGACAAAAAAGTGGGCGGCAAGGGGTTACCTTGCCGCCGCCCGTCCCTGGGTTGTCTTGAAGTTGAGGCAATCGTACGGTTACTCAAAAAACCTGATGGATTACTGCAAGAGCTTGGTGACTTCCTGCTCGACGCTGTTGGCCTGGGCGAGGGCCGCGATGCCGGTCTGGGAGAGGATCTCGTACTTTGACATGTTGGAGGTGGCCGAGGCGTAGTCGGTGGCCTTGACGGCGTTTTGTGCCGAGACGACATTCTCCTGCTGGGTGCTCATGACCTGGCTGATGGCGTTGAGGGTGTTGATCTGAGCGCCGAGGTATCCATCCTGTGCGGCGATGTAGCTAACGGCATTATTGATGGCGGTTTCGGCGATCTGGGCATTGGTCTGGCTGTCGAGGCTGGTGACAGCGAGGTTGGCCGACTTGTCGCCGCCGGCGGCGATGCTGTACCCGATGGTGGTGGTGGCGGCGGTGTTGGGGTCGAGCGCGCCGGGAGTGGTGGTGGTGGTGGTGTCTTCAAGCGTGCTGAGGGCGATGACGACATTGGAGTTGGTATTGGTGAGCTGGATGCCGGTATCCGCGGCAGTTCCAGCGGCGGCGTCTCCGACGGCGCCGGCAGTGGTGAAGGTGGCGGCGACACCGGGGATATTGGCTGCATTGATCTCTGCGATGAGGTCGCTGACCTTGGTGGAGGTGGTGGTGTAGACGCTGGTGGTTCCATTGGGAGCGGTGGTGGTGAAGGTGAGCGCGCCGGTAACGGCGTCGCCGAGGAGGGCGGCAGTGGCGAGGGTTGCCGGCGTGCCGGCGTTGACAGCGGAGAGATCGACGAACTGGCCGGCATCGCTCTGCTTGACGGCGCCGCCGGCATCGCCGATGGAGGCGGAGTTGAGGGCGGCGAAGAAGAGGCTGTCAACGGAAGAGCCGACGCCGGAGGAGTCACCGGTGAAGATGGCGACGCCCTGCTGATTGCCGGTGAAGACCTGCTCCTGGTTGTAGGTTGTGGTGGAGCCAATGTTGTTGATTTCCGCGAGGATGGACTGGTACTCCTGATTGGCGGCCTGCTCCTGGGTGCTATTGAGGGTGCCGTTGGCGGCTTCAGTGGCCAGGGTAATGGCACGATCGAGGAGGTTGGTGACCTGGGAGAGAGCACCGTCGGCGACCTCAAGCAGTCCCACGCCCTCAGTGGCATTGGTGGAGGACTGGGTGAGGGCGGTGGAGTTGGCCTGGAGGCCATTGACGAGGGAGAGGCCGGCGGAGTCGTCGGCTCCGGAGTTGATCTTTGACCCGGACGACAACTGCCGCAAGACGGACTGCAGGCTGTTGCTCGTATTGTTCAGGTTGTTCTCTGCGTAGATAGCTGACAGGTTGTTCAAAACACCGAGGGCCATGGGACACAACTCCTTCTTGAAAACCTGGCCTGTCGTCGTTGCCTGAGGGGTGAAATTTGCTCCCGTCAAGGTATCCAGCCGAGGCCGGATGGACGTCATTGCCAATGCCCCTGTTATCGGTTGCGGGGAAAATAACTTTAGTCACAATTTTATGACCGGAGTTGACCGGGCTGAAACAGAGTGGCTCGGAGTGGCGCATCGTGTTGCGGAATGGAGCAGGGAGTGTCTCGAAGTGCGGCAATGAGTGTGTGGAGGCGAGGCACGGAGGTGTTGCGGGACGGTACAGCGGGGATGGGCTGACGGAGCGGCGGCGAGAGCAAAAAAAAACGGCGGCAAGAGGATTACCCCTTGCCGCCACCGGTATTCAAAACAACCGCATTTGCTCTCTGCCTGAAAGCCGGAGAACGGAGAATCCGCTACTGGTTGGCGCCTGACTCGGGCGCGGGCGCAGAAGCGGGCTGATCGGGGGACGGAGGAGCAAGATCGGACTGGGGATTGGGCGGAGGGTTGCCCTGGGTTCCGGCGCCGGGAAGAGGAGGAGGAGGAGGCAGCAGATCGCGGTGCTCGCTATGCTGCTTTGGGCCGCGATCTTGCCATGGCTCGCGTTCGCCGCGGCGCTCGTCGCGGTCTTCGTGGCGAGCGCCGCGGTCTGCCTGGAGCAGCTTCCACTGTTCGGGAGTGAGCCTGGCGCGGATAGCGAGCAGGAAGCGGGCATTGGCTTTTTCAAGCTCGGCGCGGGCCTGGGCGATTTTGTCGATCTGGGCGAGGATCTTTGCCTCGTTGGGCTGATCGTCGCGCATGAGGGGCTCCATGGACAGCTCGGCTTTTTCGACACTGGCGCGCATGTCAATGAGCGAAGCGCGATGGTCGAAGAGGATGGCGTCCATCTGCTTGCGCTGGTCGTCAGAGAGCTTGAGCTTTTCGACCATTTCGGGATTGTTCCACCAGTGGCCCTGCTTGCCCTGGGGTCCGAGCGCTTTTTCAAAGGGGGGGTGGTGGTCACCAAAACCGGGACGGTCACCGGGCGCCTGAGCGGCGGCGGTTGCGACGGCGATGGAAAGAGTGGCAATGGCTGCCGCGAGGGAAAAGAACTTCAATGACTTCATGATGTATTCCTCCACTGCTTTTTTAGTTAGGGATGGACTCCGGCATGGCCGGAGAGTTCGGGTTTAGCGGGTTTCGTCGTCAGACATGAGTCTTGCGAGCGGCTCCATGGCGCTGGGGGTTTGCCGGGCGATATCGCTGTCGACTTTGGCGAGCAGGTCTTCTTCGTCGCGGGCCTGCTGGGTGGCGCGGGCGGCGGCGAGCTGGCGCTGGTGCTCAGCCTCGCGGGCCTGGGCTATTCCGATTTCTTTTTGATGGTGCTGGTAGAGGCCGGTGGAGACGCTGCCGGCGAGCAGGACGCAGCCGAGGGCGCAACCGGCGGCAAGGCGCCAGAGCCTGCTGCGGTGGGGCGAGACGGCGCGCAAAGGGCGGGGGCGGGCGGCAGCGGCATCAGCCCAGGCGTGGACACTGAGGCGGAAGTTGGCCAGCGTGGCCTGGAGGGCGGGGTCGAGCAATTCGTCCTCGGACGGGCGCAGTTCGGATTGATTCCTGAAGGTCATCGTTTTCCTCCCAATTCCGAGCGCACTTTGGCAAGGGCGCGGGAAAGGTGCGCTTTGACCGTGCCTTCGTTGAGGCCGGTGGCGCGTGCAATTTCACTGAGTTCCAGTTCTTCGACAAAGCGCAGCAGGAAGACGGTACGCTGCCGCTCGCTGAGGTTTTCAACTGCCTTCCAGACCTGGGTGACGCGCTCGTGCGCGAGGACCTTCTGTTCGGCAGAACTTTCGTTGCTGGGCAGCCACTCGCCGGCTTCGTCGATATCGACGGAGTTAGTGTGGGCGTGGCGCCAGAACTGCATGCGGCGGTTGCGCCAGTGATCTTTCTGAAGGTTGATGGCGATGCGCATCAACCAGGTCATGGCGGTGGATTCGCCGCGGAAGCCGGCCCAGTGGCGATGGGCCTTGAGGAAACACTCCTGGGTGAGCGTTTCAGCGAGGTCGACATCGCGGGTGGAGGCGAGCAGAAAGCGGAAGATCTGCGGCCGGTGCGCGGTGACGACGGCCGAGAACTCGTGTGCGGCGACATCTTGAGCCGTGGCCATGGTCATGGATTCGAAAGTGGTGCTGGCTGCCATCACTGAGGTAGACGCCAGCAGCGAGAGCAAGTTTACAGCGCGGGGGAAGATTGGGGGAATCGAGAAGGAGCAGGACGGAAGGCAAAGGGCGCCGGAGGACGCTCTTGGTCTCCCCGGGCGCCCGAGCAGCGTTTCTACTTCAGGATGGCGATTCCGGAGGCGAGCTGGTCGTTGGGCTTCAGGACCTGGCTGACGAGGACGACAGTCGCCACACCGGATGAATTCAATTGAGCGATGCTCAGATCGACGAGTTCGTTGGAGTTTCCGCCGGCGAAAGACATGGTGCCAGTCTCATTGGAGGTGATGGTATAGGTTCCGGTGATGGTCATCGGGGCGGCAGCATCAAAGACCGCGGAGCCGGAGTTGGTGATGATGGGCGCCTTGGAGTTGCTGGTGCAGGACATGGTCACGGTGTTGTTGCTGAGAGTCTGGTCGAAGTTTCCGTATTGGGTGACGCTCATGCTGAAGGTGCCCGAGCCGCTGAAGGTGATGGTGCCCGTATCGAGTTTGGTGGAGGAGCTCTGTCCGCCGAGGAACTGGTTGTAGGTAACGCCAAAGCAGGTTGCGGAGAGGGATTTGGACCAGTAAACCTCTTTTACCTGGGAGATCTGGATGAAGTAAGTGCCTTTGAGACTGGCGTTGGAGGGGGTTGCGGCGAGGGCTGCGCAGGAGGACAGCAGTACGAGGGAGGCGGCGACGACAAAAGCTCTCATGGAATGTCCTTTGGCAGGGGAGTTGGGAATTTGAGTGGGACCTGGGGATTGCCCCTGAGTAGCGCGAGTATACGCCGGGGTGCATACGGTTGTGGTGATTTGATTTCCTTTTGAATTCCGGCGAGGCGCCGGGCAGGCTTTTGGTCTGCATGCGCGTGGCAGGGGGTGCGGTTTCGGGCAAAAAGCGGGGGAGGATTTCCGCTCGGCGGACATCTATTGATTTCAGTAGGCTTATACTTTTCACAGTAGACCACATATGACTTTCTGCATTTTTCACCAAAAGTGGGAGATGCACGGTTGACAAGTCGTGGAACAAAACGTCTTTATCTCGCGTATTGTCAATCGATTGGCGAATGGAAACTTTGGTGCTGTCCGCTTAAACCTCATGGCAACCGACGTGCAACATCGATTTTGGGTGTAAGGAAAGCACTCTCCCCATGGAGACGAGTCTCTTCAACCGACTGCAGGCGATTATGCTGGCCGTATTGACGGCTGGCCTGTTTGTGCTTGCGGTGTTGAATTTTCGTCAAGAGCGACAGTTTCAGCAGCCGGACGACGGGGTTTGGTGGAGCGAGGCGGGAAGCGGGGCGGGGCTGGTGGCAGACAAGGTGCTGCCGAACAGCCCTGGGCAGCGGGCCGGGGTTCAGGCGCACGACCTTCTGACGGAGGTCAACGATACGCCGATTGTGCGGCTTGCCGACCAGGTGCGGGAGCTCTACCGGACAGGCCCCTACGGCAAGGCGGAGTACCAGATCACGCGGGACGGGATTCCTCTGGATACGCCAGTGGAGGTGATTCCGGAGCCTGTGGACCGGGGCCTGGGGCTGGGTCTTCGGGTGATCGGGCTGATTTACCTGGCGATCGGAATTTATGTTTTGTTCCGGCGTTGGACGGCGCTGCGGGCGACGCATTTTTATCTTTTTTGCCTGGTGAGTTTTGCACTGTACGCGCTGAAGTATACGGGCGAGCTGGACACGCTGGACTGGATTGTGTTCTGGGCGAATGTGCTGGCGGGATCGCTGCAGCCGGCGCTGTTTTTGCATTTTGCGTTGAGTTTTCCGGAGGAGCGGCTGCGGAAGCTGCGCCGCCGGTGGCTTCTGCCGCTGGTGTATGCGCCGGGAGCGGGCCTGCTGGGACTTTGGGTTTGGGCGCTGCTGCGCTGGCAGGCAACGGGACTGCTGAAGCACAGGCTGGAGCAGACGGGCACGGCCTACGACGCGATCTATTACGTACTGGCCGCACTGTTGTTTTTGCGCAGCTATAGCCGGGCGGATACGCCGCTGGAGCGTCAGCAACTGAAGTGGCTGACGCGCGGGACTCTGCTGGCGGTTCTGCCGTTTACGCTGTTCTACGCGGTTCCATTCCTTTTTGACATGAATATGCCCAGCCTGCTGACCAAGCTGGCGGGGTTGTCGCTGGTGTTTTTGCCGTTGACGTTCAGCTGGGCGATTGTGCGCTACCGGCTGATGGATACAGACCTGATCTTCAAGCGCGGCGTGGCCTATACGCTGGCGACGGGTCTGATCCTGGGCGGGTATTTTGGCATTGTTGCGCTGTTCGCCCTGTTGGTGCACAACGGGATGCCGCAGGCAGTGCGCAACTGGGGCCTGGTGCTGACGATTATCGGCACGCTGGCGGTGTTTGACCCGCTGAAGCGCAGGATTCAGGGTTGGGTGGACCGGGTGTTTGACCGGCACCGGTACGACTACCGCAAGGCACTGGTGGAGTTTGGGCGCGGCATCACTTCGGAGACGGATCTGGAGGCACTGCTGGCGTCGATTGTGGAGCGGCTGCCACGGACGCTGCTGGTGGCGCGGGTGGCGGTGTTTCTGGCCGATGAGACGGGCAAGCTCCGGTTAAGCGCGGCGCACGGGCTGCCGGCCGAAGTGGGGGCGGCGCAGAACCGGCGAGGGCCGGACTGGCTTTCACTGGAGTTTTTGAATTTTGACGAGGCCAAGGACCACACGCATATTTTTCTTGAGAATCCGCAGGCGGCGCTGCACCTGCCGCCGACGCAGCAGCTTACGGCGGCCAAGCTGGATCTGAACTACTATCTGCCCTGCCGAGTAGCCGGCGGCCAGACGCCGGAGGGCACAGGGACGAGCCGCACGATTGCGGTGATTGGATTGGGGCGGACGATCGGCGGGGATTTTCTATCGAGTGAGGATGTGGAACTGCTGGAGTCACTGGCCAGCTACATTGGAATCGCGCTGCAGAATGCGAGCCTCTACCGGCGGCTGGAGACCAAGATCAGCGAGTTTGAGCGGTTGAAGGAGTTCAACGAGAACATTGTTGAAAGCATCAACGTTGGGATTTTGGCGGTGGATCTGGAAGGCCGGATTGAGAGCTGGAACGCACAGATGGAAGCGATGTATGCGCTGAGCCGCGGGGAGGCTCTTGGCCAGGAACTTGGCGACATCTTTCCATTGGAATTCAACGAAGCCCTGGATGGGTTCCGCAACGAACAAGGCGTGCATCATCTTTACAAGTTCCGGCTGACGACGCGAGCGGGCGAACAGCGGACGGCGAATATCGCGATTGCACCGCTGCTGAGCCGGGATTTTGTTTCAGTGGGGCGGATCATCCTGGTGGACGACATTACGGAGCGCGTAAGCCTGGAGACGCAACTGGCGCAGGCGGACAAGCTGAGCTCGATTGGTTTGCTGGCGGCGGGTGTGGCGCACGAGATCAACACGCCGTTGGCCGTGATCTCAAGCTATGCGCAGATGCTGAGCAAGCAACTGAAGGGCGATGAGCGGCTGGGGCCGGTGCTGGAGAAGATTACGCAGCAAAGCTTCAGAGCGGCGGAGATTGCGAATGGGCTCTTGAACTTCAGCCGGACGTCGACGACGGAATTTCGCGATACGAATCTGAACCAGGTGATTCGCGATACGCTCTCGCTGCTGGAGCACCAGTTCAAGACGGCAAAGATTGAGCTGAAACTTGAGCTGGCCGAGGACCTGCCATCGATTCACGGGAACCCCGGGAAGCTGCAACAGGTGTTTTTGAATCTGCTTTTGAACGCCAAGGAAGCGATGCCGAACGGCGGCAAGCTGCGCGTGGCGACGGAAGCGAATGGGCACCACAATTATGTAGGGGCATTGGTTGCCGACTCCGGCGAGGGGATTGAGCCGGAGCATTTGAAGCGGATTTATGATCCTTTTTTTACGACCAAGACCACGCCGAAGCCTGGAGACAGGCGGGGGACGGGACTGGGCTTGAGTGTTTCCTACGGGATTATCCAGGAACATGCGGGCAAAATTCACGTGGAGAGCGCGGTGGGCGCCGGAACGACCTTTCATCTTGAATTCCCACTTTTAAGGAACTCAGTTCATGCCTGAAGTTGAATCGACCTTGAATCTTGCAGCATCCTCACTGGCCGCGAGCGGCAGCACGGCAGGCGCCAGGATTCTTGTTATCGACGACGAGGCGGGCATCCGCGACTCGCTGGAAGTACTGCTTTCATTTGAAGGGTATTCAGTGGGCCTGGCGGTGGACGGCGAAGCTGGCCTACGGACGCTGGAGCAGGAGACCTTTGACCTGGTGCTGCTGGATCTGGCGCTGCCGGGACAGAGCGGACTGGAACTGCTGCCGCAGATCAAGGAGCGCCACCCGGAGCTGCCGGTGATCATGATTACGGCGTATGGCACCGTGGACAATGTGGTGGAGGCGGTTCGCGCGGGTGCTGAGAATTTTGTCCAGAAGCCGTGGGACAACGAGAAGCTGCTGGCGGATATACGGTCGGCCGTTGCGCGGCACAAGGCTGAAGAAGAGAACCTGCAGCTCAAGCGAACGCTGAAGCAGCGGTATAACTTTTCAAACATCGTGGGCAAGAGCGAGATCATGCTGAAGGTGTTTGACCTGGTGGCGCAGGTTGCGCCGAGCCGGTCGACGGTGCTGATCCAGGGGGAGAGCGGGACGGGCAAGGAGCTGATCGCGAAGGCGATTCATGCGAACTCGCCGCGCAAGGATAAGCCATTTGTCCCGATTAATACGGGGGCGATGCCTTCGGAACTGCTGGAATCAACGCTGTTTGGGCATGTGAAGGGCGCGTTCACTTCGGCGATTGCCTCAAAGAAGGGTTTGTTTGAAGTGGCCAACGGGGGCACGCTGTTCATGGACGAGATTGCGACCATGGGCATGGACACGCAGGCGAAGATTTTGCGGGTGCTGCAGGACCGGCGGTTCATGCATCTGGGCGGCATTGCCGAGATCCAGGTGGACGTGCGGATTATCGCGGCGACGAATGTCGATCTGCGGCAAGAGGTGCGTGAAGGGCGGTTCCGCGAAGATTTGTTTTACCGGCTGAACGTGATTACGGTGGACCTGCCGCCGCTGCGGGCGCGGCGCGAAGATATTCCGCTGCTGTCGCAGCATTTTCTGGAGTTTTATGCCAATGAGAATGGGCTTTCGCCGCGCAAGCTTTCAAACGATGCGCTGCGGGCGCTGATGGATTATGAGTGGCCGGGGAATGTGAGAGAGCTGGAGAACTCGATTGAGCGCGGGGTGGTGCTTTCGAACGGACCGGTGATCGGGTCAGATCTTTTGCCGGGGCATATTACAGGGCGCAGCTTTCAGGATGCGCTGCTGGAGCACAATCCGAATGCTTCGCTGTTTGACATCCTGGAAGATATTGAGCGGCGGATCATTATTGAGAAGCTGGAGCGGTGCAACTGGAACCAGACGGATGCGGCGGAGCAGTTTCATATTCCGCTGTCAACGCTGAATCAGAAGATCAAGCGGTTGAATATTGAGATTCGGAAAAAAGGGCGGGAGTAAAAGCAGGGGTTAGGGATTAGTGGTTAGGGGTTAGACACTGGCCTTCGGCCAGAGAATATTAAATATCCCGGAGTGGGCTGATTCGAATGGGCGGCATCCCAGGTCTCAGAAGCGAGACCTGGGGCACCCAGCTCTTGGGGCTCCGTAGAGAGGGGTCTATCGTGTTGCCCGGCCCATGCCCTAAGTTGCCGTAAACACAAGGCGGCCGCCTTTTGCCAGTTCAGCGTGGGGGATGGATGGGCCGGTTTGAGCTACGCCATTGAGCGAGACTTGATTGAGGAATGCGCCGGGGGTTCTGCTGCGGGCTTCTATGGTGATTTGGCGGTTGTCGGGGAACGTGATCTCTGCCTTCTCAAAAAGCGGTGCGCCGAGGGTCCACTCGGGTTTGCCGGGGCAGAGGGAGTAGATGCCCAAGGCGCTGAGGATGTACCAGGCGGACATGGAGCCGGTGTCTTCGTCGCCGCAGAAATTGTCAGGGGAGTAGAGCTCGTTGAGGACGCGGTGGACCCAGTGCTGGGTGCGGTCGCGGCGGCCGGCGGCGGTGAACATGTAGAGGGCGTGGTGGGAGGGTTGGTTGGAGTGGGCGTACTGGCCGAAGTCGACGGCGGCCATCTCGGACATCTCGTGAATCTCGACACCGTATGCGCCGACGTTGAATGTGGGCGGGTCGGCGAGCATCTGGTCGAGGGCGGCGACGAAGGAAGCCTGGCCGCCCATGGCTGCGATGAGGCCGTCTGCGTCATGGGGGACGGCGAAGCGGTATTGCCAGGCGCTGCCTTCGGTGTAGGGGTTGCCCCAGGTGTGGGGATCGAAGGGGGAGAGCCAGTCGCCGTTGGAGAGGCGTCCGCGTAGGAAGCGGGTCTTGGGATCGAAGAGAGAGCGCCAGCTTTGTGAGCGCTTGAGGAAGACGGCGGCGTCTTCATCGTGCCCGGCGGCACGGGCGACCTGGGCAATGTTGAAGTCGCCAAAGGCGGCGTCGAGGGTTTCAACCACGCCGTCATCCACCACGTCACAGGGAACGTAGCCGAGCTTGAGGTATTCGGCGACGGCGCTGCGGCCGTAGCCTTTGCCGGGCGGGACGGATTGGGTGGCGTGTTTTTTGAGGGCCTGGAAGGCGGCTTCGAGATCGAAGCCGTGGATGCCTTTGGCGGCGGCGTCGCCGAAGACCGAGTCGATGGGGCTGCCGGTCATGGCGCCGCGATAGCCGGGGCAGGGGAACTGGGGGAACCAGCCGCCTTCTTTATAGGCGTTGACCCAGGCCTCAAGAATCTCAGCAAGGCGCTCGGGATAGAGCAAAGTCATCATGGGATACCAAGCGCGATAGAGGTCCCAGTAGCCGTGGTCGGCGTACATGACGCCGGGCTCGACTTTACCGCTGTAGGCGCTGAAGTGGACGGTGTTGCTGTGGGCGTCGCGCTCGTGCCAGATGCGGGGAAACAGCAGCGCGCGGTAGAGGCAGGAGTAGAAGGTGCGGCGCTGGGTCTGGGTTGCGCCGTGAATGCGGACGCGGGCCAGGGCCTGGTTCCACGCGGCGGCGGCTTCAGATTGGATTTGGTCGAAGGGTTTGGCGGCGAGTTCGGCTTCGAGGTTGAGGAGGGTCTGGGCAGGGGAGATGAAGGAGTTGGCGACGCGGAGGGTGATGGGCTGGCCGGCCTGGGCGTGGAAGCGGAGGATGGCGACGCGGCGGCCGTTCAGTTGCCTGACTTCAAATTGGGTGATCGGAAGGCTGGCGCGGACGGCGTAATGGGCGGCGAAGTTGGCGGGGAGGCCGCCGCTGTTGGCTCGGACCAGAGCGGTGACGAGGCCGGTGGCGGGGTCGTAGGCGGCTTCGGCGTTGTCGCCGGGGAGGTCAATAAAAACGCCGGCGGGGCCGGACTCGGCGAAGGTGAAACGCATGGCGGCGCAGCGCTCGGTGGGGGCGAGCTCGAGGGTACAGCGGTAACGGAGGAGCGTGGTTCTGAGGGAGTGGGGAGTGATTTCAAGTTCGCTGGCACGATAGGAGGAGGCGCGGGCGGCGGGGTCGGGGGAGGGGTCGCCGGCGAAGGGCAAGAAGGTGGCGTGGCCGTAGTCGCCGAGCCAGACGGCGAGCTGATGGGTGCAGCGGATGCCCTGGAGGCGCTGATCGCGGGGCTGGAAGAACCAGTTGGAGCCGCTGCTGGACTGGAGCGCCCAGTGGGCCATAGCGAAGGGGACGGCGACGATGGGGAGGGTGTTGCCGCGGGAAAGGAGCATGGTGGAGTCAGTGCCCTGGAGGGGGTTGGCCAACCCGACGAGGGGTGTGGCGGGGGATAGAGGGGCGGGCGCGGTGGGGGCGGCTTCGGCGGTGGGGTCGAGCGTGGAGACGAGGGCGACTGCGCCGCCGAGTTTGAGGAAGCTGCGCCGGGTTGCCTGGATGCCTTTGGACATGTTCGTTGCTCCGGGAGTGCTGGCCCTCGCCGAGGCCGGGAGAGCGCTGGGCAGGCGGGGTTTGGGTCAGGATTACGATAGCAGGCGGGGTGGAGCAAACCAGGAATAGACTGTTGAGTGCCGCTCAAAACCTCGATTAGTTGGCTCACAACGAAAGGGAACCTGCGCCGAATGTTTGCGTTAACCAGGACGACGATCACTGGCCTGATGGTATTCAGCTTAACAATGGCACGTGCCGTCGCTCAGACCGGTACGGCTGAACAGATTCTCGCGAGCCTGATCGAATCCGACGCGAAACAGGGCGCATGGGTTCTCTATCATCAGCAATTTCTCGACAACGAAAACAAGTGGGCACGATATAACGGGTCAGTTTATGCCGCCGTGAAGGACCTAAAGATAGCGGGCTGTCGCATGGATTTCGAGACGGTTTTGGTGGATCATTTCACTGGCCTTGTCGGAAAATCCGAAACAGGGGAACAACAGGACAGCAGCTCTTATTCGATCTCTTTCACACTCACGCGTCCAATCGCCGATGCGCTCGAGATCATTGAGGTGCCCCCAGTCCAATTACGAAGATCGACAAATGCGATATGCGACGAAAAGCCGTCTTGCGCGCTGACCTGGCTCCGCATTCGGACCAAGCGTCCAGAGATCGCAGAGACTGTCGTAACCAATAATCTGCTCGAATTCAGAGGAGTGACCGGCCTGGCTCTGATTCCCTTGAGTTCTTCTGAACTGGGCTTGAAAGTCATCGGGCAGTTGCAGTCGCTTTCGAATTTGCATTGCCAATAACTCCTTCCCGCGGGCGACTTCGCTCGGCTTTTATCAGGCTGCTGATGATTGAGCGGCGTTTCGCAAATTACTCGCGCTTATGGCAGCGCCGCACCGGGACGCGCATTGTTCTTTTTGGGGGCGGTTCTCCTTATTTCATCCGGGCTATTCTCGATGGGTCCCTGCGGGACTCGATGTGAATCTCGCGGGGAATCGTCGGCGATGCGGAGGTTGCCGTTGCAGCAAGGTTCCCGAGTTTGAGGTTCGGTGCGGAACTGTAGGAGTGCAAATGCAGATCCCCTTCTGCTTCGCTCAGGGCAGGCTTTCGACTCACCACCCCCAGGCTGAAGTACGCCTGGGGCCCCGTTCGCTCAGGATGACGGTTCTGAGGGAAGGCTCAGGATGACGGCCATGAATACAGGCTCAAGATGGCAGCGACGGATGGATTAAGCACCTCGGACTCGGGGCGCTAGGAGATGGGAAGTTCTAGCTGGGTGGCGGGGTGGGGTGCGCTGTTTGAGGTGACGGTCTGGAGCCAGCGGGTCAGGAAAGCCTTTAGTTCGGCGGGGGGGTGGAGCCAGAGTTCGGCGGCGGTTGGACGCCATTGGCGGCGGACTAAGGCGGTTAGGCCGCGGGGGCCGAGGCGCTGGACGACGCGGAAGGCGGCTTCGTCACTGAGGTCGTCGCCAAGGAAGGCGACGGGGGCGTCGGCGGGGGATTCGGCGAGGATGGCCTCGACGGCGCCGCCTTTGTTGCGGCCGGCGCGGAGTTCGAGGCCGGGGTCGAACTCGAGGAGGGAGAGGCCGGGGATGCGGGCGAGGGGCTCGAAGAGCTGGCGGGTGCGCTGCTCGACGCGGTCGGCCTGCTGGCGGGAGAGACCGCGCCAGTGCATGACGACGCCGTTGGCCTTGTCTTCGACTAAACCGCCGAGCGAGTCTTGCTGGAGGGCCAGGCGGAGCTGGTGGAGGGCCTGGCTGGCGGCGGGCGGGGGCTGCTCAAGCTCGCGGCGACCGTCGGGGTAGAGGCGCTCGGCGCCGTGGAGGCCCCAGACTTCAAGGGGCGGGTCGAGGGGGAGCAACGGGGCGATTTCAGTGGCAGGGCGGCCGGTGATGATCGCGATGCGGGTGCGGCCCTGTAGTTGGATGGCGGCAAGCAGTTCGCGGACGCCGGCAAAGGGGCGGGCCTGGAAGCGGTCAATGCGGAAGGGGGCCAGGGTGCCGTCGTAATCGAGGAGCAGAAGCGGGGGGGCGGCGGCCGCGAAGGCCGAGAAAAACAGTTCCAGTTTGGCGGAGGCCTCGGGGATCACGAATTCGTTCACCTAGCTATTGAGTTTACCGTGCGGACAAGGCGGGTTCCATGCGCTATTCTGTCGGGAGGCGCGGCGCAGGGCACGGGCGCGCGGACCGGCGAACCTATGGCGATATTGCAGATCGAGAAGACCGCCAAGAACCTGCTGCTGACGGTGCAGGACTACTCGTGGCTTGCGTATCGGTCGTTTATGAACCTGTGGAGCAAGCCGATCTACTGGCCGGAGTTTCTGAACCAGTGTGACGTGATTGGCGCGGGTTCGACGAGCATTGTGCTGCTTTCAGGGTTTTTTACCGGGGGCGTGCTGGCGCTGCAATCGGCGGCGACGTTGTCAGAGTTTGGCGCGACGGCGGTGACGGGGCGGTTTGTGAGCCTGACGATGATCCGGGAGCTGGGGCCGGTGTTGACGGGGATCATGGTGGCGGGGCGGAATGCGTCGTCGATTGCCAGCGAACTGGGATCGATGGTGGTGACGGAGCAGATTGACGCGATGCGGGCGCTGGGCGTGGACCCGCTGCGGAAGCTGGTGACGCCAAGGATCTTTGCGTGCGTCTCCATGCTGTTCTTTTTGACGGTGGTGGCTGACGCTTTCGGCATCATGGGCGGAGCGTTTGTGACCGTGTTCATGAACCACCAGAACGGGACACAGTATTTCTCAATGGCCTGGGAACACCTGATGTTTCCGGACATTGTGCAGGGGCTGGTGAAGCCGCTGTTCTCGGGCTACATTATTGCGTCGATTGGCTGCTTTTATGGGCTGCGGACGACGGGGGGCACGGAGGGCGTGGGGCGGTCGACGATTCAGGCGGTGGTGACCGCGTCGGTGCTGATTATCTTTGTCGACTTCCTGCTTAGCCAGGTTCTGCTCACACTGTTCAGCTGATGCGATTCACACACAGCTCGTCGCACCATGTAACCGCCCCGGCGGTAATGGACGGGCCTGTGGTCGAGTTCAAGAATGTGTCGATTGCATTTGACGGGCCACCGGTGCTGGAGAATGTGAGCTTCTCAGTGGCGCAGGGGGAGACGCGGATCTTGCTGGGTCCGGCGGGCGTGGGCAAGAGCGTTCTGCTGAAGCTGGTGAACGGGTTGCTGCGGCCGGACGAGGGGAGCGTCGAGCTGTTCGGGCAGGATATCTCGCACATGCCGGAGCGGGAGATGTTTCCGCTGCGGACGCGGACGGGGATGGTTTTCCAGGAAGGGGCGCTGTTTGACTCGCTGACGGTGCGGGACAACGTGGCATACCAACTGATCCAGGAGCGGGTGCCGGACGAGGAGATTGACCAGCGAGTGCATGAGGCGCTGCGGTTTGTGGAATTGGACGGGACGTTCGATTTGTACCCGGGAAGCATCTCAGGGGGCATGAAGCGGCGTGTGGCGATTGCGCGGGCACTGATCAGGCAGCCGGAGCTGCTGCTGTATGACTCGCCGACGGGCGGGCTGGACCCGGTGACTTCGACGACGATTATTGAGTTGATTGTGAAAGAGCGGGACGTATACGGGACTCCGTCTCTGCTGGTGACGCACCGGCTTCAGGACGCGTTTACGCTGTGCACGTCGTACTTCGATACGGAGGTTGGCCGCATGGTTCCATTGCCGCCCGGCCATGCTCACCCGGCAACTACGTTCCTGATGCTGAACGAGGGAAAGCTGATCTTCGACGGATCGCTGCATGCGCTGCTGAAGAGCGAGGACCCGTTTGTGAAGGAGTTTCTGGAGTAGCGGCAAGAATCGCAAGAGCAGGGACAGTTCCCTGCCCACCTGTCTTCTGCGCGACCTTGGGAAAGGCAGGAAAACCTCAAAAACCTCACCAGCAGTTCCCCGTTTGCTCGACCGTCCCCTATCTGCTAGTCTCGTCTGTTTTGAGTAATTGAACAGGACGGCAGGTGAAACTATGGGATTCAAATTTCAAGGTTTTGATTTTCTGCATCTGGACACGAGCTTTTCAGAGGATGAACTGCTGGTGCGCAAGACGGCGCGTGAGTTTGTAGACGACAACCTGATCCCGATTATTGAAGAGTGCTTCAGGACGGAGCGGTTTCCGCGGGAGCTTGTGCCGGTGATGGGCGAGCTGGGGTTTTTCGGGGCGAACCTGGAGGGCTATGGCTGTGCGGGAATGTCGAATGTGGAGTATGGCCTGGTGATGCAGGAGCTGGAGCGGGGCGACTCTGGGTTTCGCAGTTTTGTGAGCGTGCAGTCGGGGCTGGTGATGTATCCGATTTATGAGTTTGGCTCAGAGGAGCAGAAGAAGACCTGGCTGCCGGCGTTGGCCAGCGGCGAGAAGCTGGGCTGCTTTGGGCTGACCGAGCCGGGATTTGGGTCGAACCCTGGAGGCATGACGACGACAGCGCGCAAGGTGGGCGACGAGTGGGTGCTGAACGGGGAGAAGCTGTGGATCACGTCGGGCACGCTGGCTGATGTTGCGGTGGTGTGGGCCAAGGTGGAAGAGGAGGACGGGCGGGTGCGGGGGTTCCTAGTGGAGACGGACCGGCCGGGCTTCAGCTCCTATGATGTACACGGCAAGTGGAGCCTGCGGGCGTCGCATACGAGCGGGCTTTCGTTGCAGGAAGTGCATGTGCCGCTGACGGCGGCAATGCCGGGCGCGGACAGCCTGAAGGCGGCGCTGATGTGCCTGAACCAGGCGCGGTACGGGATCAGCTGGGGGGCGATTGGGGCGGCGATGGACTGCTACTCGAACGCGTTGCAGTACGCGAAGGCGAGGAAGCAGTTCCGCGGGGAGCCGATTGCGAGCCACCAGATTGTGCAGGAAAAGCTGGTGTGGATGGTGAACGAGATTTCAAAGGCGCAGTTGCTGAGCCTGCACGTGGGACGGCTGAAGGATTTGGGGACGGTGGGGCACGAGCATATCTCTCTGGCCAAGCGGAACAACGTGTGGATGGCGCTGGAGACGGCGCGGATGGCGCGGGACATTCTGGGGGCGAACGGGATTACCGAGGACTACCCGATCATGCGGCACATGATGAATCTGGAATCGGTGATTACGTATGAGGGGACGCACGACATTCATACGCTGATTATTGGACAGAAGGTTACGGGGATTGGGGCTTATTGAGCGGCATCGATTCTGCTTGGGCCGGCAAAGAAAGTGCATTTTCTCAGGGAGGCTGAGGGGTGTTATTCTGGCGCGTCAATTGAATGAAGCGAGGAGGATTGCATGAAAAAGGGGATCATTGTTGCGATCGGGGGATTGGCGCTGTTGGCAGGGTGCAAGGACCAGGGGAAGGCCGGCGGGATTCCTGTGGAGCCAAAGTGGAAGGGGGCGCCCTACCGTCTGGCATTTGATACGAAGGCGGCCGCGCCGAACCCTGCGGGCATTACGCTTCCGGGTATCAACTACACGGCGAATCCTGACGGGTTGGAGAGAAGAGCCGTTCTGGTGGTGCGCTTTGACTCATCGGGGGTGAAGAGCAACACTCCGGTGACCGACCAGATGACGATGGGGCCGGTGGATATGGTGGGCACGGAGGGGAGCCTTCCGGCGGACTACATGGCCCAGGCAGACAAGGGGCTGGGAAGGATTCTGGGGGCATATTGCGTGAAGGGGAAGATCAAGATATCGGTGATGCTTGCCCGGTCGTCCATCTCGCCGCAGGCCGCAGATGCCGAATTGAATGAGAAGCGGCTGTCAGACTGGCTGCCGACGGAGCTTGTGTTCAAGAACCCGCATCCGGGCTGCTAGCGGCACTGCCGCGCTATTTGGTGATGGTGAGGGTACCGTTGGTCAAGGTGAAGGTGTAGTTCGCCGAGGTGAGCGTTCCCTGAGTGATGGTGATGGGATATGTGCCTGCGGGAGAGCCCTGTTTCGCGGTGGTAGCGAGGGATGGAGAGCCGCTGAGGACGGAGGATGCGTCCCCGTTGACGAAGCCAGTGGCGGCGTAAGTGAGCCTGGGGATTGGCTGGTTGTAGGGAGCGGTGAGGTTGTTGGCGGTTACGGTGAGCGGGGCCTTGGTTGCAGTGAGGGTGAAGGTGATTGGGTTGGGTGCGCCATCGACGCTTGCGGTCGCCGAGAGATTGCCCACGAGAGTGGCCACCGCCATCAGCGAGGCCTGGCCGTTTGAACCTGTAAGGATGCCGTCGGAGTAGTTGGGAATGGCAGGCGGCGGGATGAAGGAAAGGCCAGGTCCCTGAGGATTGAAGTAGACAGTGACGTTGGGCACGGGATTGCCCTTTGCGTCACGAGCCAATACGGCAAGCGGCCTGGAGAAGGTTGATCCATAGACCGTGGATTGGTTAGAGCCGGATAATAGCGTAAGAGACGCAGGCGCCGGCAAGACCATCTCAGAGAAAGATGTGGCGCCGGGACTGTAGACATTGTCGCCGCTGTAGGTTGCTGTGACGGTGTAGCTGCCCTGGTTCGCTTGGCCAAATGTGACGGGGAGCGTGATCTGGTTTCTTCCGGCAACGCCTGGCAGATTACCGAAGGTCGATCCTCCACTCCATTTGAGGATGACGGTACCGGTGGGTGCTGGACTGCCGCTGGGGCCCGATACGCTTGTTGTGACATTGAGTGGTTGAACGGCATTGATGCTTGAGGATGCGGGGATGGATGCCATCGCGGGCGTGAGACCTGTGACGGTTACGGTGGCGAATCCGGCTGCCGGACTGTAGGTTTTGCCATCACCCTGGTAGTAGGCACCCAGACTGTTGGAGCCTACGGCGAGTAATCCAACCGGAAGCGTTGTGGAGAGCGTGCCATTGTTGATGGGAAAGAGAACGGATTGAAGTCCTCCGCCGATATAAATCTTTCCATTCAAAGGAATATTTGGATAAAGGCCGGAGGCTGTGACGGTGACGTTGAGGGTCTGGTTGTAATTGATGGTTTTGGCGGCTGGAACGATGGTGATGGTGGGATTGACATAAGAGATATTGACCAGAATCACTGTGGTGGCCGGCGCATAGATTGAATCTCCCGAGTAATTGACATTGAATCCATCTGCGCCAGCCGGAAACGCATAGGCAGGGACGGTGAAGGCCGCTGATCCCTTGGAAAGCGGAGTTGTGGCTGAGATGTAGCTAACACCCTCGCCGAAGGCAGCGTACATGTTGACTGTTCCGGTTGGAATTGGATTTCCACTTTTGCCTGTGACGGTGACTGTGACGGTGAACGATTGAGGGGTGTAGACCGGATTGGGAAGCGGGGCGGAGGTGATCGATGCGGTTAGGCTGCCGGCAGAGATTACGTTGAGGTAGGAGACAGAGGGATTGGCCGCCGCAGCATAGTTCTTGTCGCCCGAGTAGGACGTCGAAATGTAGTACATGCCGGGAGGAATGCTGCTGGTGGTCACAGAGGCGGTTCCACGGACGGTATTGCTTCGGATCAATGCGGCGCTGGGGGCCGGAATTCCGACAACCGGGGCCTGTGAGACCAAAGTTGGGCCGGAACTGAAGCGGACGGTGCCTGTGGGCGGCGCTCCGAGGCTGTCGTCGATCAAGTTGGTCGAAATTGTGATGGGCTTCCCCTGGAGGATGCTGTTCTCGCTGGTGTCGGCGGGGGTAAGTTGCGTAATTGCCGGCTGAATTGTGAACTGCAGTGGTGAACTTGTGCTTGCCAGGAACGAGAGGTCTCCGGGGAAAGTCGCGACGAGGCTGTAGTCTCCAACAGGCAAGGTAGCGATTTGCATTTCTGCAATACCGTTGTTGTCGAGCATGGCAGAACCAAGGGTGGCCGAACCGTTCTTGAAGGTAACTGAGCCGTTGGGAATCCCGTTGGGTTGGAGGGCGCCGTTGAAGATGGGCGCGCTCTTTCCGATCAGTTGAGCGTCGAAGATGTAGTTGAAGCCGTAAGAAGACTGGGAGGTCTGGCCGAACACCGGATCTTCCGGAGATACGGAGAGCAGCGTGGTGCTGGATTCGGGGGCGACGGTGACGGGGATGGCGTTGGAGAGACTCTGGGCAAAGTAAGGGCTTCCGCTGTAATGGGCTGAGACCGAATAGCTGCCACCGGGGAGGTTATCGATTGAGCTGGAGGCGACGCCGTTGGAACCGAGAATGAACTGGTCGAAGCTTGCGCTACCGGGCCTGGTTGCGGGATTGATGGTGTCGACCAAGCCGACAATGCCGGAGGGCGTGCCCTTGGCACTGGACACGCTTGCGTTGACGGCGACCTTCTGTCCATGGGTGATGGTCAGCGGAGTGGAAGCGCCGTTGAGTTGGAGAGTGGTAGCGGTGGCGGAGCGGGCTGCGGAAGACCAGTTGTTGACCAGTTGCGTAGCATCTACACTGCCCAGGCCAGAGGCTTCGTCGTATCCCTTGCCTGCATTAAAACCGGTCATATAGGGGAATCCACCGGCATTGACCTTGCAGTCGGAGTTGGACGAGGAGCAATTGACCGAATTGTTGCCCAGGGTGACATCGTGGAAGACGGTTGAGTAGAGGGAGTTGGCAAGGCTGTAGAGGGTGTAAGCGGCTTGCCCAAGACGGGATCTGGTCTTTTGCTGAACAAGGGCGAGGATTCCGGCGAATGCGGGAGCTGCGGCTGAGGTGCCACCGACGCCGGTGAGATTGAAGTTGTTGCCCCTGGTGCCGGCGGCGCAGTTCTTCAGGGCGGCGCCGGCGGCGTTGACTTCGAGGTCAGTGCAGATGCCCCAGAGTGCGCCGTATAGGCCGTTCCCGGCGAGCAAGGAGACGTCAGGGAGGTTTCGGCCTGTTTTGTCGAGAGCAAAGGCTGTTTGCCAGGATGGAACCAGATAGCCGCCGCCGCAGGTGCTTTGCGTGCTCTGAATGCAATTACTGGCGCCGCCTCCTCCAGACTGGATGTTGTCGTTACCTGGGTAGCCGAGCGCGGTCCATGGGGTGTTTTGCGCAAGAAGCGCATTTGCGACGGTGGAGTTGTTCCAGGGCTCTTCGGGAATGTACTTGAGGGCACTACGATGGTTGGGCAGAGCGTTTGTGAGGTCGACGTAGAGGTTGAAACTGATCGGGAAGCGGGAGTAGAGGACATCGAAGTCGGTTCCGCCCACGGCAATGTTGAAAGGGGTAGAGGCCAGGCCGTTCACTGCGAGCGGGCCGGAGGCAGAGGTTTCGCGGTTGGGGTTGTCGCATCCGGCGGAGCCGCTGTCGCCGGTGGAGACGGTGACGGCGATGCCTTGCGCGGCGGCCTGTTCCCAGAGGTTGAGGATGTACTGGTTGCCGGCGGCGCCCTGGGCGGACTCGCAAGCGCCAAAGCTTACGTTGAGGATGTCAACCTGGTTATCGTCAAGGGCGCGCTGGACGGCGAGGAAGAGGCCGTAGCTGAGCTCAGTGTTGGCGGCGGTGTAAAGGATGACATTGGCATTGGGAGCGATGCCGCTGGCGACCTGGGTGTCGAGGTAGGCTTCGAGGGCGTCGCCGTTTAGTCCGGGATCGTTGCCATCAATGACCACGGTGGTGGGCTTGGCAGGGAGGCCAAAGGTAGCGCGGTAGTTGGCGTTCTGCGAGGGGGTGATGTTGGAGTCGCCGGCGATGCCGATGGTAACGCCGGTGCCGTCGAGCGTGGCGCCGGTGTAGTTGGCATTGAGGAGGGTGGGGGTGTCGTAGATGGTGGCCGCGTCGGCAGGGGTTACATAGAGGTAATAGCCGGTTCTGGCGGTCCCGGTGGTATAGGCGGGTGTGACGGTTCCGGTTGCGGCGCTGTAGAGCCCGTCAGGGCCGCGGACGGCTTGGGAAGCGGGTTTGAAGCTATTGAGGGCGGCGATGCCGGCGACGACGGGGGCGAGAGCCGTGGGAATGCGCGGGTCAGAAGCATTGGCCCAGTGCTGCTGCTCGCCGATCGTGTAGCGATGGATGGTGGTGTGGAAGGCGGACTGCACCTGGGCGACGGTGCCGGAGAACTCAAGGGCAGTTCGGCCGGGAGAGATCCTGTTGATGGAGAAGCCGTGGCCGGTGAGCCAGGTCTGGATGGCGTTGAGGTCTTCGTCCTGGACGCCGAAGCGGCGGCCGAAGTCTTCGGGGGTCAGGTAGCGGCGATAGTTGGGGGAGTTAGCGTCCTGGAGCGACTGAAGATAGACCTGGAGGTCGGCCTCCTGCTGGGCACTGCGGGTGAGGACCAGGAGCAGGCGGTTGGCGGGCATGGAGAGAGGCGCCGGACCGGAGTCGGATTTCGCTTGCGCGAGCGGGTGGGTGTTGCCATGGAGCGTGACGAGGGAGGACTCGTCGACGGCCTTCGTAATGCGCGGCGCGAGGACGGGGCGCTCGAAGGTCTGGGCCGCAGCGCCAGTGGGGCAAAGGATGGCGAGAGCGAGCGGGAGGGCGATGAAGAGAAGAGAGCGGAAGGGCTGGAGAAGCTTGGGCATGATGGCGTTCTCATGAGAAGCTGCTGAATCTTCTCTAAAACGGACAAAGTCTGTTGGAGTGAGGTCCCAATGGAGTTTGGACAGAGTGTATCAGATGATCCGTTGAGAGGCGTGGGCGGTGGAAGCCTGGGACACACATTGGACATTGAAGTCTATCGACAAGGTGAGCTGGATGGGGCATAGTCTAAATCCATGATGACTTTCTCATTGCAACGCAAGTTCTTGTTGCGGGCCGGCTTGATGAGCCTGTGCGTGATGGCAGCAACTGTTCCCTTCCCTGCCCGGGCGCAGGGCGGCGCGCCCCTTGTGCTGCACGCGGCGCGGCTGCTGGATGTGGCGAGCGGCAAACTGCTTGAGCCGGGCGAGGTTCTGGTGGAGGGGGAGCGGATCAAGGCGGCGGGGATGCGGGTGGATCGTCCGCAGGGAGCGCGGGTGATGGACCTGGGCGACGTGACGCTGATGCCGGGGCTGATTGACGCGCATGTTCACCTGTTTCTGCATCCGGGGGCGGAGGATTTGCAAACGGTGCAGGAGTCAGTGCCATGGCGGACGCTGCTGGCGGCCGAGGCGGCGAAGGCTGACCTGCTGGCGGGGTTCACGGCAGAGCGGGATATGGGCACGGAGGGCGCGGGGTCAGCGGACACGGCGGTGCGGGACGCGATTGACAGCGGGCTGATCCTGGGACCGCGCATGCGGATGAGCGGGAACGCGATTGACCTGCTGGGCGGGCACGAGGACGCGATCGGCTACAACCCGGCGCAACACGTGCTGTCGAATGCCGACTATGCGAACTCAGCCGAGCAGATTGTGGAGGTGATGCGGGCGCAGCACAAGGAGGGCGCGGACTTTGCCAAGATCTACGAGACCGGGCCGGACCGGATGATTGCGGGCGAATTGCATACGCCTTTCCAATATTCTGAGGCGCAACTGGAGGCGGCGGTTGCCGAGGGGCGGCGGCTGGGCGAAGTGGTTGCGGTGCATGCGATGGGCGAGCCGGGGACGCTGTATGCGGCGCAGGCGGGCGTGGCTTCGATTGATCACGCGACGCAGTTGAGCGACGAGACGATGCGGCTGATGAAGGAGAAGCTGATTCCGGCAGTACCGACGTTTACGATCTTTGAGTATTTTGCGCAGCACGCGGCGACGCCCGCGAAGGCCGCGAAAGAGCAGGCGCTGTTTGACTATAAGGCGGGTGAGTTCAAACGGCAGGTGGCGGCGGGAGTTCCATTTGCGGTGGGGTCAGATGTGGGGCCGTTTCCGCATGGGACGCAAGCGCGCGAATTGGAGCTGATGGTGCGCTACGGGATGAAGCCGCTGGCGGTGCTGCAGGCGGATTTGATCAATGGCGCCAAGCTGCTGGGTTGGGCGGGGGAGATTGGGGAATTGAAGGCTGGCTATCTGGCGGATATTGTGGCGGTGCCGGGGAATCCGGTGGAGGATATTACGGCAGTGGAGCGGGTGAAGTTTGTGATGAAGGGCGGGGTGGTGGTGAGACAGTGAGGGCGACGATTGGAAGAGGATACGCCAAGTGAAAAGGATAAGGCTTTTTCCAGGGTTGTCCGCGATTGCTCTTGTGGGAATCGTTCTGGCCGGCAGGCAATTGATCAGGCCACACGCTGGAGATATCCGCAAGCAATTGGAGTCGATTCTGAGCGCCGCTGTGGGACGGGGCAAACCGATCCGAAATGCAGTTTTGTGCGTGAGCAAAGGAGATGGCTCGTTCACCTGGTGTGGTGCGGCGGGAGCCGCGAACCAGGAAGGCAAGGCGCCGATGACACCGGCTACTCCCTTTTATATTGCCAGCACGACCAAGCTCTTTACCGCGACCGCCGTAATGATGCTGTATGAAAAGGGGCTGATCGCCCTGAGCGATCCTATCGCGAAATACTTGCCGGAACGAACGATCCATGGCATTCAGGTGTACGGAGGCCATGATTTTTCCAATGAGATCACGGTTGAGCAGTTGCTGGCCCAGACCTCAGGCATCCCGGACTACTATGACGAAAAAGGCAAGGATGGAAAGACCTTGTTTGAAATCTTCAAGGCCGACCAGCAGCGGAGATGGACGGTGGACGAGGAGATTGCGCGGGCTCGGGATGAAATGACGCCGAGATTCAGACCGGGCGCAAAGGCTTTCTACAGCGATACGAATTACCAGCTGTTGGGCAAGATCATCGAGGCTAGAACTGGGAAACCGCTGCAAGCAGTGCTGGAAGAGTTCTTCTTTCGTCCATTGGGCCTCAAACATACATGGCTGGTGGGTCTTTCAGAATCCTTGGCGAAGCCTGCCGCAGCGCCCGCGAATGTGTTTTCAAAGGATGAAGACATCACCCGAATGCGCGCGAGCACTTTCTACTGGGCCGATGGCGGCATCGTATCAACGACGGAGGACTTGATCTTGTTTATGAAAGCGCTTCAGCAAGGGCGCCTGGTCCGGACCGATACGCTGGCGAAGATGCACCGGTGGAGGCCACTTTCGAATACCGGAATGCCGTTCCAATATGGCTTTGGGACGATGGAATTTGTGGTTCCCTCGTTGATCAACCGGATTGTCAAGGTGCCCGCCATCTGGGGCCACAGCGGTTCAATCGGCTCGTTTCTTTACTATGCTCCGGAACTGGATCTGTACATGGCTGGGACCGTTGACCAGGAGAGCGACAAGGGCGCTCCGATCATGCTCATGGTCAAGATTATGAAGGCATTTCAACACATGAAGCATGGAAAGCAGAGGCAAACCGCCTGTTTACGGCCGCCGCAACTGCGGATTGCGGTCCGATGGTCGCCAAGTCGGCAGTCAATGTTCAGTTGATGGCTGTAAGTGGGCTGGTGGGTGCTTCTGGAGGGAGGGCGGCTGGGGATTGAGGCGAAGCTCAGAGCGCGGCGGCTAACTCAGCGAGTTTGGCGATGGTGTTCATGTTGCGGGCAGTGCCGGGGAGGGCGGCAGGGATCTTGATGCGGGACTGGCCGATGCCATCGGGGTAATGGACGTATATTTCGCGGAGGCCGAGGCGGAGCTGTTCGCCGGCGTTGTTGGAGACGTTGAGGTGGGCATCTGGCGGGGGCGGCTCGTTAAGGAAGAAGGCCACGGTTCGATCAGCGGGCTTGTCGGGGAAGGGATTGGCTGCGTGGACGGCGGCCATCTCCTCGGCGGTGCGGACGAAGATGCCGGCCGGTTTGCCAAGGACGGCGGCGATGGGCGGCTGGAGCAGGGCTCGGACCTGGGCTTCTTTTTGGGGGGATTGAAAGACGACGTTTCCGCTGGCGATGTAAGTGCGGACGGAGCGGAAGCCTGCATTTTCGCAGATGGTTTTGAGCTGGGCCATGGGGAGCTTGCCGGAGCCAAGCACGTTGATGGCGCGCAGGAGGACGACGTAGGCGGTCATGGGGGCTGCTCTATTGCTGGACAGCGGCGGCTTGCTTGCGGGCTGCCTTTCTTACGCGCTTGGCTTCGATTTTGGCGAGGTTCTCAGAGTAGCGTCGGGGCTTGACGTCGGCCAGCGAGTCTTTGATGGCGCGGCGGTAGCCACCGAGGAAGATGGAGTAGAGAATGGCGAGGGAACAGCCGATTCCCCAGAGGAACCCTACGCATAGCCCCATCAACGCAGCCGGGCCGAAACCTTCCATGGTATGAACCTCCTTACAAGCCGTGATGCTCAGACGTGGATTACAAGATCAGAATACTCTAGCAGTTTCTCGTCTGCTGTGAGCAGATGCATGGATTCGGTGAATGCCTGGGCGACGAGAAGGCGGTCGAAGGGATCTCCATGGTGCAGTGGCATTCGGGCGACACCGACCGCGTGACGGGCAAGGACCGGAAACTCTTCAAATCCGCTGGCCTCGATCATGTTGATCAGCGCGTCAGGATCGGCATGCAGTTTGCCCAGCCGCACCTTGATGGCGATCTCCCAGATCGTAGCGGACGACACGTAAATGGCGTTTGCGCTTTTTAGATATTCCTTCCCCCGGTCGCTGAGCCGTGGACTACGGCCGACAACCCACAGGAAAATATTGGTATCGAGGAGGAGACGCACGGTCAGGCCTCAGGCGTAATCAGGAAATCTTCCGGCAGAGGCGCATCGAAGTCATCCGCCATCCAAATTTCGCCTTCCATCAGGCCAAAGACGATCGGCTTTTTGACTGGCTCAAGTTGGGTGAGGCGCACTACCGGCTTTCCAGCGCGAGCGATGACTACGTCTTCCCCACGCTCAACGATCTGGATAAGTTTGGAGAGTTGGGTTTTTGCCTCGAAGATGTTGACTTGCTGCATGGCGCTCTCCTCTCTTAGCTAAGTCTAGCTAAGCCAAGGCTAGCACGATGGGGTCTAGACCGCAACCGTGAAGCTGTCTTCAGTGCGGGTGACGGCGTTGTAGAGGGTGTCGCGCTCGACGGGGATACGACCGGCCTCAGTAATGAGGCGGCAAAGGCCTTTGCGCGTCATGCCCTGGGGGGTGGTTGCGCCGGCGTCGTGATAAATCTTCTCTTCGACGACGGTGCCATCGAGATCGTCCGCGCCGAAGCGGAGGGCGAGCTGGGCGATCTTGGGAGTGAGCATCTGCCAGTAGGCTTTGATGTGAAGGAAGTTGTCGAGCAGCAGGCGGCTGACGGCGATCTGGCGAATGTCCGTGAGGCCTGTGGTGACGGGCAGGTGGTCGAGGGCGGTGTTCTCGGGGTGAAATGCGAGGGGGATGAAGGTCTGGAAGCCGCCGGTTTCGTCCTGGACTTCGCGGAGCTTGAGGAGGTGGTCGACACGGTCTTCGTCGTCTTCAATGTGGCCATACAACATGGTTGCGTTGGACTTGAAACCAAGCTTGTGGGCGAGGCGAGCAGTGTCAAGCCACTCAGAGCCGTCGATTTTGTGGTCGCAGATGATGGAGCGAACACGGGCGGAGAAGATCTCGGCCCCGCCGCCCGGCATTGAGTCCACGCCTGCCTGGCGCATTTTGATCAGGGTATCTGCAATGGAGAGCTTGGCGCGGCGGGCGAGAAAGGCGACCTCAACCATGGTGAAGGCCTTGATGTGGACCTTTGGGAAGCGCTGCTTGAGGCCGGCAACGAGATCGAGGAAGTATTCAAGGGGCAGGTCAGGGTGAAGGCCGCCGACGATGTGGAATTCAGTGACGGCCTCGGAGTAGCCGGAGGCCGCGGTCTCCCAGGCCTCTTCAAGAGCCATGGTGTAGCCGAGGGGATCGCCTTTTTTGCGGCCGAAGGCGCAGAGCTTGCAGTTGGCGACGCAGACGTTGGTGGGATTGATGTGGCGATTGACGTTGAAGTAGGTAATGTCGCCATGGAGGCGCTCGCGGACGGAGTTGGCCAGCCACCCGACGGCGAGGACGTCACTGGAGCCGTACAGAACGAGGCCATCGTCGAAGCTGAGGCGCTCGCCGGCCAGGACCTTCTCGGCAATGGGCTGGAGGCGCGGGTCATGACTCTGAAAGGGCGCTGGGGTGGGGCGTGGGGCGGCGGCGGCCTGGAGATTCTGCTGCATAGCTCAATGATACAGAATGCGGGTGAGGTGGATCACCTGCGGACGAGATCGTTGGAGCGCATGCGCGGCTCAACGAGGACGCCGTCATAGAGCGAGGCGGCGACGAGGCGTCCGCGGGCGGCACGGACCAGGAAGACCTTGTAGCCGGTGCGGAACCAGGTCCAGACAAAGTGGACCGGGTCAATGGAGTAAACGAGGTCGCTGGAGCGGGAGCTGACGAGGATTTTTGCCTGGGTGGCGTCGTAGTAGAGATCGTTGACGTCGCGGAAGGGGAGGCGCTCAATCCAGAGCCAGCTCTTGCCCATGTCGTGGGAGAGATTGACGCCTTCACGGCCGCCGAGCCAGATGGTTCCATCCGGGGAGAAGGCGACTCGATCAATGCTGGTGATTCCGGCGGGCAAAGAGACCGGGGACCAGGTTTTGCCGGCGTCAAGGGAGAGGACGAGACCATTGCGGCGCGCGGCGGCCAAAATGGAGCCATGGGCGGCCACGCTGGTGAAATCCGCCAGACCCATGACCAGGCCCCCCTGCCAGGAGGCGCCCTGATCGCGGGTGGTAAAGAGGCCAGCGGTGGTGGAGGCCAGCCAGGTATCGCCGGAGAGATCAAGGGCGTAGACGCGGCCTTCAATCTCGTGGGACTGGTCTTTGACCTGTACGTCGACGGAGATTCTTTTTCCGTTATGGAGGACGGTGGTTTTGCGGGTGACGACGTTTTGCGTGAAGTTGCGTGGAACCCAATGGGGGCGGGGATGGGAGGCAGTGCCCTGATCGAGGCCATAGATGCCGTGATTGGTGCCGGCGAGGACGGTTCCGTCGGCGGCCTGGGCGAGGACAAAGACGTCACCGCCATCGAGGCCATCGGCGATCTGCTGCCAGCGGACGCCGCCATCGGTGGAGGCGAAGACGCCGCCATACTCCTTGTCATTGACGACACCGGCGTACAGGCGGGCGGGGTTGACCGAATCAACGAGCAAGGCCTCGACCTTGCGGCCGGAGAAGCCATCGTTGGCGGCGGCGAAGGTGACGCCGGCATCGCGGCTGGAAAGCACGCCAGACCGATCCGTGGCGAGCAGAACGTGGCTTGTGTCTCGGGGGTCAACAAAGACATCGTTGACGATGACGTCGGGGCCGGTCATCCGCTGGAAGGTCTTTCCGCCATCGAATGTCTTGTAGAGGCCCTCAGTGGTTCCGGCATAGACGATGTTGCGATTCTCGGGGTCCTGCTTGAGGACGCGGGTTCTGCGGGCCGAAGCGGGGATGCCGGTGATTTTGTGGAAGAGGGCGCCGGCGGTCTCGCTTTTGTAGATACCGCTGCACGCGCTGAGGAAGACAGTGGTGGGCTTGACAGGGTCAATGATGATGGAGAAGACGTCAGAGTCATCGATGAGCCCCTGCTTGATGCTGTGCCAGGTGCTTCCGCCGTCGGTGGTTTTCCAGGGCAAGTGCCAGGTTCCGGCATAGATGACGTTGGGGTCGTAGGGATCGACGGCAAGGGACTCGATCTCATGAATCTCACGGCTGCCGAAGGGGCTGATGAGAGACCAGGTTGCGCCGGAGTCGAGGGAGCGAAAGACGCCGGTGAGACCGCCGGCAAACAGGATGCGGGGATTGGAGGGGGCCTGGACAAAGGCGCGGGTGGACTGGCCGCGAAGGCCCTGGGCCATGGTCCAGGTTCTTCCCGCATCGTGGCTGATCCAGACGCCGCCATCCGGGTGGCCGACGGTCCAAGCGGCCACAAGAATGAGAGATGGATTGGCGGGATCGATGAGGATATGGTCGAGGATGAGATCGTCGGAGACGTCGAGCTTGGAGAGACGATGCCAGGAGGCGGCGCCATCGACTGACTCGTAGAGCCAACTGGTGGTGGTACCGAGGTACAAGTGGTTGGGCTGGCCGGGGACGGCGGCGAAGGCGCGGGCATCGCCTCCGGCGGGGCCGAGGGTGCTCCAGGCAGCCTGGGCGGCGAGGCGGTGCGAGGCAAGAACAAGGGAGAGCAGGAGCAGCGCTGCGGCAAAGCGCCGAGGCCACTGAAACTGGGCTGGGGAAGTGGGCAATGGCATGATCAAGAAAGACAGCTCCGGGCGTTCGAATCCTTGGCTACACAGCGATACGATAGCGGCTGACCTGGCAAGCCAGCCCCGCGCTGCCTAATTGGGCAGGAGCGGCTGCATGAATCAGATATTTGATTCGGCAAGGCTGCGCGGGGGACGCAGCCTTGCCTTGTTCAGATTACTTTACCGGCTTGACCGCGCGCTTTTTGGCGGCGTGGGTGGCGCCCAGGGGTAAGCGCGCCTGCGGCTTGACCATTGTCTCATCGACCGGTGTAATGCCGGTGAGATCGGAGGCGAAGTTTGCGCCGGCGGGCACGAGGTAGTCCTCAACCGAACTGGCCTCGGCCGAGCCGGTGGCAACGGCGATGCGGGAGGGGTCAATTCCCTTCTCACCGACCAGGTAAGCCTTGGTGTTTACGGCGCGGAGGGCAGCCATTGATTGGGCCAGGCCGCTCTTGGCATTTGCGGGCAACAGCTTTTCGGCAGTAGTGACATTGCCGACCACGACGGCCTTGGCATCGGGCTGGCGGGCGAGGTCAAGGGCGACTTCGTCGAGGCAGGCTTTGGCCTCGTTGTCTACGCGTGTTGGCCGCAGCGGGTCTTTGGTAAAGCTGATGGAACAGAGGGCCTGGGTGCGGGGAGCCGGAGCCACATAGGGAGCGGTAATGGTGACGGAGGTGGAGGCCGAGGCGGTCTGACTCTTGTCATCAGAGACCGTGCAATTGATGGTTACAGTGCCCGTGGGCGCGCCGGTGGAGGAGTAGACTGCACTGGCGCCGGTGCCGGTGATGGAGCCGACCGTGGCGGAATAGGTGTAAACCAGCGGACGGTTCTGAGGGCTGACCCCCATGGCAGTGATGGTGCTGGACTCACCCGGAGTAATGGTGGCAGGGCTGGCCGAGCAGGAAACGGTTGGGGCGTCAAATACCTTGACGGTAAACATGGCGGTGCTTTTGGCGTTCTGCCAGGCTCTGCTGCCTTCGCTCCCCGGCTTGCCTTCCCTGACGGCGCAATCGACCGACTGGACACCGGGGGCCATGCCGGCGGTGTTTACAGAGATGGATTCGCCGGTACCGGAGATGCCGGCGCCGCTCCAGGAATAGATTGCGTTTGCTTTGGGCTCGAGACCGCCGGCCATGGCGGAGAGGGTGACGGGATCGCCCGCATAGACTTCGGCGGGGCTTGCGGAACAGGCCAGACTGAGGCCTTCACGGGGCACAAAGGTGCCGTGGTGAAGGACGATGCCGGCGCTTCCGCGGATGGCTCTGATGTTGGCGACACCGCCCCAGGTCCCGGTGCCGAAGTCGGCGTGCATGTACTCATAGTCCAACTGGAAGATGCGAATGGAGAGGCGGCGATGGAACCAGGGGGTGAGGTAGTCGAGACCTGCGCCGCCGGTGATGACGGGGCCCCATGTGAAGGGGTTGTGGACGGGGCCGTCAATCAAGGCTTCGCCGCCGAGAACATGGACAAACGGCGTGAATTTGCCACGGGGATAACGGGCGATGAGGCCACCGGAGAGGGTGAGAAAGCCGTCGTCGTTACCTGTTGTTCCATTTCCATAGAAAGTGGGTGGATTTGTGATGCCCCACTCGTGAATGCCAGCTTCAGCCTGGATGCCGAGGTAATGATTGAGGAAATAAGAGCCACTGAGGATTTGCCCATTGACGACGCTGTCATAGGAGCCAGGGAGGATCGTGCCCCCCGGAATCGGCGTATTCACGGTTCCGCTGGGGGACAGATAGGAGTAGCCGACAAAAACATCCCACTTAGGGGTGCCCGGAGAGGCGAAGCCACCGGAAGCGGCAGGCGCCACCTGAGCATGCGCGACAGCAGGCAGGGCAGCCATGCAGGCCAAAGCAAGGACATGAACGAGGGACCTGGAAAGACGAAGGTGCATGTGCCGATTACCTCCGCAGCCACATCAGGACGAAACAACAAGAAGGCCGGTGAGCCGCAACTGCCGGTGGTTCATTGACCTTGAGTCATTCCGAAGGAGAGCGATGGAACCCTCCCCGCGGCTGCACAAACATACCATATTGTAATTTTGAGTGGGATTGAATTGCCGGGAATCTCGCGGGGGACCCATTGTAAGCAACAGCCGAAGCGGGGCGCGCGCAGGAGATCGCGTTGAGAGGCGGCTGAAAAGAAGAGAGGCTGACCGGGGAATCCGGTCAGCCTCAAGACAGCGAATGGAAGGGGCAAGGGGCAGGCCGGCAGCGGATGGTTTAGCTGCCGGCCTTCTGAGTTACTTTGCAGCCTTGGCGGCTTTTTTGGCCGGGTGCCTTTGAGCCAGGGGCTTGCGCACCTGGGGCTTGACGACGGTCTCATTCACCGCCGAGGTTGCAGGAACGTCGGCGGAGAACGTGGCGCCAGAGGGCACGAGGTAGTCTTCCACGGTTTTGGCATCCTGGGTTCCGGTGGCGACGCTGATGCGGGAGGCATCAATGCCCTTCTCGGTGACCAGATAGGCCTTTGTATTAACCGCGCGCTCGCCGGCCAGATCTTCAACCTTTGCGCCCTTCTTTGCGTGCTTGGGCAGAGTCTTCTCAGCTACGGTTGAGTTTCCGACTACGACGGCAGTGGCATCGCTCTGCTTTTGCAAGTCGAGGGCAACTTCGTCGAGGCAGGCCTTGGCTTCGTTGTCGACACGTGCCGGACGCTTGGTGTCAGTGCCAAAGCTGATGGAGCAGAGGGCCTGGGTGTGGGGAGCCGGAGCCACGTAAGGAGCGGTGATGGTGACCGAGGTGGAGCCGGAAGCGGTTTGGCCCTTGTCGTCAGAGACCGAGCAGGTGATGGCCACCGGGCCAGTGGGCGCGCCGGTGGAGTTGAATTCGGCTGTTGTTCCGGTGCCGGTGACGGTGCCCGCGGCAGCTGTATAGCTGTAGGTGAGCGGGCGATTCTGGGGGCTCACGCCTGTTGCCGTGATGGTGGAGTTCTCACCGGGCTTTATGGTGGCAGGGCTGGCTGAGCAGGAGATGGTGGGCGGCTCGTAGGCCTTGACAGTGTAAGAGGCCGTGCTGCTGGCGACCTGCCAGGGCTTGAGGCCTTCCTTGCCGGGCTTGCCTTCCTTGACGCCGCAGTTGACGGTTTGCACTCCGGGCGCGAGGGCGGCGGTGGCCACGGAAGCTGTTGCGCCGCTAGCGGTGACGCCGGAGCCGCTGAAGGAATAGACGGCGTTGAGTTTGGGATCGAGCCCGCCGGCATTCGCAGTGACGGAGACCGGATCGCCGGGGAAGATAGACGCCGGGCTGGCCGCGCAGGCCAGGGTGATGGGCTCCTGCTTTATGAGGACGGTGGGGTGAAACACGAGGCCGGCACCGACACGTGTTGCATTGATGCTTGCGATGCCGCCATAGTTGCCTGAGCCGAAGTCGGCGTGCATGTACGCATAGTCGACCTGGAAAAGGCGAACAGAGATGCGATGCTTCCACCAGGGCGTCAGGTAATCCAAGCCGCCGCCAGCGGTGATGACCGGTCCCCAGGTGAAGGGATTGTGTATCGGTCCGTCGATCAGGACACCGCCGCCGAGAACGTGGCCCCATGGAGTAAAGTTTCCGGTGGGATAGCGAGCGATGAGTCCCCCTGAGACGCTAAAGAAGCCGTCGTTGTCGCCATGGGTGCCTATTTGGACGGTCGCGAGCGAGTTCTGAATTCCCCACTCGTAGTTGGCCACTTCGGCTTGTACGCCCACGTAGCGATTGAAGTAGTAGGAGTAGCCGCCGTTTTCAGCGACGGGCACATTGTCAAAGGAATTGGTCACAATGGCGCCGCTGGGCGGGACTGGAGAACTGACAGTTCCCTTTGGAGCGAAATAATCGTATCCCAGGAATATATCCCACTTGTTGGCTAAATCGCTCTGGGAGGCCTTTGGGGCCGGCTTGGGCGCGTCCTGCGCAACAAGGGCCGATGGGACGGACACCAAGAGGGCCAAGGCCAGAACCCGGCTCATCGACTTGATAGAAGAATGGAAATACATACGTTTGCTCCTCCGCAGGCGAATCTGGTTGGGACAACAGTCTTGCCAACGAACAGCGGCATCATCGCTTTTGATTCTTATGATTTTCCGAGAGGCCGGGGTCTTATCCGTTAGATTCTTGAAGATACCATATTGATGATTTCGATTGCGAGAAAAAATGCAGCAAGCACGTAGATACACGCATTTGACGGCTAGGAAAAGGTTTGGATTATTGGGTTTACGGGAGAGGTACCGGAAATCGCCGCATCATTTTGAGGCGGATCGTGGTCAAGTGACCCGTGAAGCGCCCGGCAACGCGGCCGGAGTAAATTCTTCAAGGATTTCAGGTTGGAAGCGGGCAGAGGGAAAGCAGCATTTGGATCGTGGAGACCACCATACCGGCTGACCGGGGGTGCCGGACAGCCGGAGGCAGTGTAATAGTCCGGGGGTTTCGAGGGCCGGCAGCGCGGTTAGCGCTGCCGGCCCTGCCTGGTTACTTTGCAGCCTTGGCGGCATGCTTCTTGGCCGTATGCCGCTCGGCCAGGGGTTTGCGCACCTGGGGTTTAACGGCGTTCTCGTCAATTGAAGCGGTTCCCGTGACATCGGCCGAGAAGGTGGCGCCAGAGGGCACGAGGTAGTTCTGCACGGTTTTGGCATCTTCGCCGCCGGTTAGAACGCTGACGCGGGAAGCATCAATGCCCTTTTCGGTTACGAGGTATTCCTTGGTGTTGACAGCGCGCTCGCCGGCAAGATCTTCGAGCTTGGCATGCTTTTTGGCATGCTTGGGCAGGGTCTTTTCAGCGGCGGTTGCATTGCCGACGACGACGGCTTTGGCATCGGTCTGCTTTTGCAGGTCGAGGGCCACTTCGTCGAGGCATGCCTTGGCTTCGTTATCCACACGGGCCGGACGCTTGGCATCGGTGCTGAAGGTGATGGAGCAGAGCGCCTGGGTGTGAGGAATAGGAGCGACATAGGGAGCCGTAATGGTGACCACGGTGGAACCAGAAGCAGTCTGGCCCTTGTCGTCAGAGACGGAGCAGGTAATGCCGACGGAGCCTGAGGCCGCGCCGGTGGAGGAATAAGCCGCGGAGGTGCCGGTGCCGCTGATGGAACCCGCGGTTGCCGAATAGCTGTAAGTGAGCGGGCGATTCTGCGGGCTAACGCCCATGGCAGTGACGGTGCTGGATTCACCCGGCTTAATGGTGGCAGGGCTGGCCGAGCAGGAGACGGTGGGCGGCTCGAAGGCCTTGACGGTAAAGGTGGCCGTGCTGCTGGCGATTTGCCAGGGCTTGAGGCCTTCCTTGCCGGGCTTGCCTTCCTTGACGCCGCAGTTGACCGTGTAAGCGCCGGGAGCCAGGGCGGCGGTGGCCACGGAAGCCGTGGCGCCAGTGCCGGTAACGCCGGAACCGCTAAAGGAGTAGACAGCATTCAGTTTGGGATCGAGACCGCCAGCGGTGGCAGTGACTGCAACCGGGTCACCGGGGAAGACGGAAGCAGGGCTGGCAGAGCAGGCCAGGGTGATGTTGGGCGGCGGAGCCATGTTGCCGATGTGGAAGACTACGCCCGCGCTGAGGCGGAAGTTATTGAACGTGCTGGCGCTGTCGCCCGTAAAGGTCTCACGGGTGTATTGGTAGTCGCCCTGGATGACGCGAATTGCGAAGTGGTGGTCGAGCAGCGGAGTCTCAAGATCCAGGCCGCCGCCGAGAGTCAACACCATGCCCCATTTGTCAGTATCGTAGAAGTCGCCAACATGCTCGGCGCCGATGAGGGCGTGCGCGAAGGGCGTGAGGTTGGGCGTGGGATAGCGGACAATCAGGCCGCCCGAACCGCCGCTGAAATCATCGAAAGTGCCGGAGGTGCCATTTTCCTTCATGCTGTGGACATCCCCTTCACCCTGGATGCCCACATACTTGTTGAAGTAGCCCGCCACGCTGCCGATCACGCCAGCGTTGATGCCGGTGTATTTGTAGTTACCCGCCATTCCGCTTGGCTTGAGGTAGCTGTAGCCGGCAAAAATGTCCCACTGGGACGGGGAGTTGTTAACGGTGGCCTTGGGCGCGGGCTTGGCCGAGTCTTGAGCATTCAAAATCACTGGGACCGAAACGACACAAGCCAAAGCAAGAACTTTGACGACCGATTTGAAAACACGCAGATTCATAGGTAACCCTCCAAACTTCAACCTTCAAGGAACAACAGGACCGAGATCTTCTGTTCGCTCATTCCAGGCCGAACGAACGTTGCATAGCAGCCCTCGGCAGCCGTAACCCGCTGCTATTGCAACACTAAACTTACCACGCCAGAACGGCGACGAGGCATTTTTTCTTAACGCGACCATTTGGGGCGAGGGGGCGCCTGGGGGGGGCGATTGACCTGAGTGATCAATCGAGATCCAGGGCGATGAAGAGGTGACTATGCGAGGTTAAGGGTCTTGAGCAGGCTGCGGGGCTCGCGCTTGATCTTTTCCTGCAGCAGGGTGATGGCATAGATGAGCTGCTCAGGGCGGGGCGGGCAGCCTGGGACGTAGACATCGACGGGGATGATCTGATTGACGCCCTGGACGAGGGCGTAGTTGTTGAAGACGCCGCCGGAGGTGGCGCATGCGCCCATGGAGATGACCCACTTGGGTTCGGGCATCTGGTCATAGAGGCGGCGGATGACGGGGGCCATCTTCTGGGAGACGCGGCCGGCAACGATCATGAGGTCAGACTGGCGCGGGGAGGGACGGAAGACCTCAGCGCCGAAGCGAGCGATGTCGTAGCGGGATGCGCCGGTGGACATCATCTCAATGGCGCAGCAGGCAAGGCCAAAGGTGACGGGCCAGATGGAGCTTTTGCGAATCCAGTTGACGGCGAAGTCGAGGGTGGTGAAGAAGACGCCTTCCGGCTCCTCGAAGCCGTAGCTGACTTCGTTGACCTTGACGCGGTTTTGGGCGCTGCTCTCGAGAGCTCCGAAGAGATAGTGGTCGCGTTCTGGAGTGGCCGGCATGGTTTTTTCAGTATACCCCTACGCAGGGAACAGGGATCAGGGAACAGGGAACGGGGAAAATGAGGCGCGAAAGGTTTGCTTGCAAGGTTCGATTTGAGGGCCAAAGGTTTGCCTGCAAGGTTGCATTTGGGGCGCAAAGGTTGGTACGCAAGGTTGCGTTTTTGTACAAAACGAACCGTGCATGGTGCCGGATTTAGCAAATCGGAACCGTGCATGGTGCCGGATTTGAGCAAAGGTTTGTCTGGAATTGAACCAAATTTTCGCACAAGGCGTTGAGACGGGGGTGTTTGCGGTCGTAAAGCGTTGATTTTGCGTTGTTTTCCGCGTTTGCGTTGACTGTGAGGGGCCGCCCGGTTCCCTGCCCCGGTTACTCGGAGCAGGCGGCTGAGGTGGGGTGGAGGGCGGGGGGAGATTTCCATGCGGCGGGGAGCCAGAGGGTGACGGAGAACTGGAGCCAGTGGAGTTCGCCGAGGGGGGTGGAGCTGCCGGTGGAGGAGGGCTCAAAGGTGTGGCGGGTTTTGGGGGAGGCGAGGGCCCAGGGCTCGGCATAGGAGGCGGCATCGGAGACGCCGGGGGCGAGGCGGGCATCGAGGATGCGGAACTGGCCCGCGGAGGCTGTCTGGTTGATTTTGAGCAGGCGCTGAATGGCATTTGCGGCAGGAGTGCCGGGGACGGGCGGCTGGGGCCTGTTGCCGGTGGCGCCGAGAGCTTGAAACAGCTTCTGGCTTTCACGGAAGGCGGCTGGGTCAGTGAGGAAATGGAAGCTGCGGGGGTTCCAGCCGATGGCGTCCTGAGCGCGGAGGCCGAAGGTGGTGGCGACTTCGTGCTCGTTGATGGAGTTGTACGGCGGGGTGGCGACGAGCAGGGCGTCAGGAAAGCCGGCGGGCGGGTCGCGGTCGACGACCAGGTCCCATCCGCTGTAGCCGGCGCTGCCGGGCTGAAGGGGAACGAGGCGAAAGACCCAGCCCTGGCCGAAGGGGGCGCTCCACGGCTGGCGGGCGGTGACCTCGCCGGTGAGGACGATCTTTTGGCAGGCTGGGGGCTGGGCAGGGGAGACCGGGCACAGGGCCGCAGCGAGAAGGCCAACGCCCAAGAGGCAGTTGAGCCGCCGATTCAGATCGATTTGCATCGTGTTCCCCGGCCTTTCGGGCTTGCATTCCTAGCATGCGGAAAATCAGGAACCCATGAAGAATTGGAAAAAACTTGCACAAACGAAGGCGGTTGATGAAAATCAGGATTACACGCAAACCAGGTTCTGTTGTGGGTTTTCCCGTTGACCGGCAAGCGGCGGTCTCTGGCCAGTTGTGAGCCTTCGCCGAATGATACGTGGAAGCGGCGCCGATCACGAAAACACAAACCCTGTTCCTCGTCCGCGGGTTGAAGCAGCGGGCGCAAATTTCTCGGAGCGGAATTCTTATGTATAGACGAAGCAAGCTGCTGCTTTTGGCCATTTTCCTGGGAGTTCCGGCGATGGCGCCGGCCCAGGCACCCGCCGCAACCGCGGCCTCGCAGGCACCCGCTACCCAGGCTCAGATTGCGGCCTTGCAGCAGGCGGTGCAGCAGGCGCAGTCGGCGGGGGACAATGCGTGGATGCTGGTTTCGGCGGCGCTGGTGCTGCTGATGACGGGGCCGGGGCTGGCGCTGTTTTATGGCGGGCTGGTGCGGCGGAAGAACATTCTGGGCACGATGATGCAGAGCTTCGCGATGATGGGTCTGGTGACGGTGATCTGGGCGATTGCGGGGTACTCGCTGGCCTTTGGGCACGGCAACTGGTTTATTGGCGGGTTTGAGCACGTGTTTCTGCGCGGGGTGGGGTTGACGCCGAACCCGGACTACGCGGCGACGATTCCCGAGCAAACCTATATGGTTTACCAGTTGATGTTTGCCATTATTACGCCGGCGCTGATTACGGGCGCGTTTGCCGAGCGGATGAAGTTCAGCGCGATGGCGGTGTTTCTGGGGCTGTGGTCGCTGCTGGTGTACAGTCCGATGGCGCACATGGTGTGGGGCGTGGGCGGTCTGCTGAATGCGAGCGGGGGGCATTTTCCGAGCCTGGACTTTGCGGGCGGGACGGTGGTTCACGTGACGAGCGGCGTGTCGGCGCTGGTGACGTGCATCTACCTGGGCAAGCGGGTGGGGTATCCGCACAATAATTTTCCGCCGCACTCGATGGTGCTGAGTTTTATTGGCGCCTGTTTGCTGTGGGTGGGGTGGTTCGGATTCAACGCGGGGAGCGCGCTGGGGGCGAGTTCGCTGGCGACGAGCGCGTTTGTGAACACGCACTTTGCGGCGGCGGCGGCGGCGCTGGGCTGGACGGTGGCGGAGTGGATTCATAACGGCAAGCCGACGGCGCTGGGGGCGATCTCAGGGGCGGTGGCGGGGCTGGTGGCGATTACGCCGGCGTCGGGGTTTGTGCAGCCGTTCAGCGCCCTCTTGATTGGGCTGGTGGCCGGCATTTTCTGCTCGTTCATGGTGTTCGCGGTAAAGAGCCGGCTGGGCTATGACGACTCGCTGGACGCGTTTGGGGTGCATGGAGCGGGCGGGACGCTGGGCGCGCTGCTGACCGGGCTGTTCGCGGCCAGCGTGATTAACCCGATTTTCAAGGACGCGGCGGGCAATGCGCTGCCTTCAGGCGCGATTGACGGGCACTGGGGGCAGTTGCTGAACCAGGGGGCGGGCGTGGGCATTGCGTGGGTGCTGTCGATTGCGGGTACACTAGTGCTGCTGTTTGCCGTGGACAAGGCGATCGGGCTGCGGGTTTCTCCGGAGCATGAGAGCGAGGGACTTGACTTGTCGCAGCATGGCGAAGAGGGGTACGACCTGAATTCGTAAGCAAGTTGTTAACTAAAGTTGGAACGGGAGCGGCACAACCTGCCGCTGCCCTGTTACGCTGTCAAACGAGGCAATTTTGAGATGGTGAAAATTGAAGCGGTACTCCAGCCCTCGAAGCTGGATGCGGTGAAGGATGCGCTGCTTGAGGCAGGCATTGAGGGAATGACGATTCTGGAGGCTCGCGGGCATGGCCGGCAAAAGGGCCACACGGAGTTTTATCGCGGCCGGGAGTACACGGTGGACCTTCTTCCGAAGGTGAAGATCGAGCTTGTGGTTCACGACGAGATGAAGGAAAAAGCGGTGCAGGCGATTATTGGCGCGGCGCGCACGGGGCGCATCGGCGACGGCAAGATTTTTGTGAGCCCGGTGTCAGAGGCGATCCGTATCCGCAACGACGAGCGCGGAGAAACGGCACTGTAAGCTCTGCCGGCCCGGAGCCGGACGCCCCAGCCTGAGCGCGGATAAACCCCGCTCAGGCTGGGGTATTTCTGTTTGTGCCGGTTTCTTTCGGCGTTGCTGCCAGTGCGGAGGGTTGTGACACCACGGTGCTTAGGCCTTGGGCCGGTTGATTCCCGGTCGCTGACGGATTTTTCTTAGGCCAGCATCTTGAGCCCGTGTTTCTCGACAATGTCGAGCAGTTTGAGGGCCATGCCGCTGGGCTTTTTTGCGCCGGACTCCCACTTCTCGATCGTGGATTCGCTGGTGTTGAGGTAGCGGGCAAAGACCGGCTGGCTGACGCGCTGGCTCTCGCGAATGCGCTTGATGCGTTTTGGCTCCATGGGTGCGATGAGGCAGGATTTGTCAAACTCGCGCATGGTGGACTTGTCGATTGTCCCTATGCGGTACATCCCCGAGACGCTGCTATGAATCGCTTCAGATATTTCGCTCTTGTATTTGAGCTTCTTCGTCATGGCATATCTCCAGCAGCTCATTGAACTGCAATTCCACCCCGATGTTGGCATCTGTCTTCCGCGCAAACAGGGCAGCATATGCGCGGAGATTCGCGAGATCCTTGGCTTCGATGTTTGCCCGGTCCTTCTTTGCGAACAGGTATTCGTAGACCCAATTCCGACCGCCTTTCGCAACGACGATGGAGCGGTAGCGGTTCTTCGCCAGCCGCTTCTTGAAGACACCGCCGCCCAGGTCGTCGGCCTGGCCCAGCATGACTTGCCGGATGGCGGAGCAGAGCTCGTCGTCCGGGATCAGCGCTTTGCGAGCCGCTTTGGCGAACCAGGCTGTTTTGAACACCCGCGCCGATCTTTCCGGCTGGCCGATCATGCGAGAAGTCTAGCACCAGGTGCTACCCAGTGCAACTGGTGAATTCGCCTGGCTGAATGCGCCTGGCGGGCCGGGCAGATTGGTTCCGCGGACGATTCGAGTTTTTTCTGCAAGAGATTCCCGGCGGTCCGTTCTGAGGATGAGGGGCAAAGGCAAAGCGGTTGAAGCCCGAGCATTCAGGGATAAGGAGACGGGGATGAAACTGACACAGCTACTTGCGGTTCTGGTTTTGGGCACGGTGGCGCATGCCAGCCAGTTGACGGACGCGATCCAGAAGGACATGGAGAGCCTGAAGGGCAACGATGCGGCGCTGGCAACGGCGTCGAGTGCAGGAGCCGAGGCCAGCCAGCACTACGACCACCTGAAGAACGATGTGCTGCCGCTGATCCAGGGGGCGAAGGCGCGGTACGAGGCGGACGTAACGGCATTCAACATGGACAGCGGGGCGGTGGGTTCAGCGATCAATACGCACAACGCGAACCAGTGCATGGAAGAGGCATGCGCAGGGGCGTATAACGCGGAGCGGGACCGGTTGAACGCGCAGGCCGAGGAGATTCGGTCGCGGGCGCGGCTGCTGGACCAAAGGCGGGACGGCCTGACGACGATGTACCAGAATCTTTCGACGGATACGCAGGAGACCTTTGCGAAGATGAAGCAGGCGCGGGCGGACTACGACCAGGCGTTGCGAGGCCGGAAGGCGATTGAGAACGATTTGTACAAGCTGCGGGTGGAGTCGGCGGGGTGCAAAGTGCTGCTGAAGGCAACGGGCCAGGGAACGGACGAGGCGCTGAAGGTGAGATGCGGCAACGTGCAGTTTGACGGAATGGAGAGCAATCTGCCGGCGCCGCCGCTGGACCCGCCGGCAAGCTAGGGGCAGGAACGCGAGGCGGGCTGGGGCTTTGGCTCCAGCCCGTTTTTTTGCCGGAAATCCGGATTTCATCGTTTCTATTTCGGAGTCTGGAACGCAAAATTAGCCTATCCGTGGTTTTTTCGCTTATGCTGTAAAGAATTCCTTCTTGCTTCGGCGAGCCACACACGAGCAACCCACAGACCTATGAATCCAGTCGCTTTGGCGGTTGACGATCTTCGGGAGCAGTATACGCGGGAGATGGCGCTGGTGCGCCAGACCTGCGAGCGGACCGGCGACGGGACGGCAGCGATCCGGCGGCGGTCGGCGGTGGTGGACCGGATTCTGATTGAAATGTGGCGGCGGGCGTTTGCCGGGCAGCCGGCGCAGAACGTGAGTTTGCTGGCGCTGGGCGGGTATGGGCGCAAGGATCTGTTCCCTTTCTCCGATATCGATGTGTTGTTTGCCTTTGGGGACGAAAAGGCCGAGGAGCAGTCACGCGAAGCCGTGCGGGCGATTATCCAGGGGATGTGGGACATCGGGCTGCGGGCCAGCCCTTGCTCGCGGACGGTGAAGGAAGCCGGGCGGTTTGACCCGGACAACCTGGAGTTCACGCTGGCGACGCTGGACCGGCGGTTTCTGGCGGGGCAGTTTCCGCTGTATCAGCAACTGCACCAGACGATACTTCCCGGGCTGGTGTTGAGCGAGTGGAATACGATAACGCAAAAGCTGGGCGAGATTGCCCGGGCGCGGCACGCCAAGTTTGGCAACACGATTTTTCACCTGGAGCCGAACCTGAAGGATTGTCCGGGCGGGCTGCGGGATTATCACCTGGCGGTTTGGTTTGCGCTGCTGTTCCATTTGAAGGAGACGAAGGAGTGGCCTCGGCAGCGGGGGGGAGTGTTCCAGAGCGCGCGCGGGGATGCGGAAGCGGCTTTTGATTTTCTGGCGGCGGCGCGATGTTATCTGCACTTCAGGCATGGGCGCGACGACAACACGCTGGACTGGCAGTCGCAGGATGAAGCGGCGGCCAAGTCAATCGGGCTGGAGACACGGGGCACGGCAGACCCGGCGTATTGGATGCGGACCTATTACCGGCATGCGCGGGTGGTTTATCGGAGGGCCGCGCTGCTGATGGAGCACCTGCCGGCGCCGGTGAGTTTCTACCGGCAGTTCCGGCGGCGGCGGACGCCGATCGCGGGCACGGATTTTCTGCTGGACCAGGGTCGGATCGACATCGTTCCTGGGGCGCAGTTCAACGACACCAGCGCGATTTTGCGCATCTTCTCGCTGATGTCGACGCATGGATACACGCTTTCGCAAGCCGCCGAAGACCGCATCACCGACGCATTGCCGGCGCTGGCCATCCACATACCGGAAGGGCCGTATCTTTGGAACGCGCTGCGCGAGGTGCTGCTGGGGCCGCACGCGGCGCACGCGCTGAGGACCATGCATGCGCTGGGCGTGCTGGAGATGCTGATTCCGGAGTTCCACGGGATTGACGCGCTGGTGATCCGCGACAGCTATCACCGGTACACGGTGGACGAGCACACCTTTCTCACGATCAATAACATTCACGGGCTGCGGCAGCCGGCGCATGAGTTTGAAAAGCGGATTGCGCAACTGCTGCCCGAGATCGACCGGCTGGATTTGTTCCTGCTGGCGCTGCTGCTGCACGACACGGGCAAGGCGCGGCGGACGGGCGAGCATGCGGGGCAGAGCGTGGAACTGGCCGATGCGTTTCTGGCTCGGCTGGACTTCGACGCCGAAGAGCGCGAGTCGATTCTGAAGCTGATCAAGCTGCACCTGGAGATGTCAAACGCGCTGCGGCGGGATATCTTCGACCAGGAAAACGTGCGCGGGTTCGCGGAGAAGATCGGCAGCCCGATGCTGCTGAAGATGCTGACGCTGATGACGTTTGCCGACATCAAGGCGGTGAATCCGGAGGCGCTGACGCCGTGGAAGGCGGAGAATCTCTGGCAGTTCTACATGTCCACGGCGAACTTCATGGATCGCAGCGTGGACGAGGTGCGGTATCACGCGGCGATTGATCCGACGCTGCTGAACCGGCTGCGGTCAATGGTTCAACCGGCGCAGCACGAGGCGCTGAAGCAGTTTCTTGAAGGCCTGCCGCAGCGCTACCTGCAGACGCGGCTGCCGGAGCACATTCGCAATCATTTTCAATTGGCCGCGAACCTGGACCAGGATCCGGTGCAGCTGGACCTGAGGCCGCAGCGGCAACTGTTCGATCTGACAGTGATTGCGCGGGACCGGAGCCGGCTGTTTGCCGACGTGGCCGGAGCACTGGCCGCGTGGGGCATGAACATTGTGAAGGCCGGGGCGTTCTCAAACGAAGCCGGTGTGGTGGTAGACAGCTTCCAGTTCACCGACGTGTTCCGCACCCTGGAGCTGAATCCGAGTGAGAAGGACCGCTTCCTGGCTTATCTGCACGACGTGGTGGCGCAGAAGGTTGCTGTGGAACAGTTGCTTGAGGCGCGCAGCCACCTGAACCGGCCGACGAATCTCAAGGTCGAGGTGACGACGCGGCTGGAGTTCGACTCGGAGTCCTCATCGCACTCGACGCTTCTGCAGGTAGTGGCGCAGGATGTGCCGGGGCTGCTACGGCAGATTGCCATTTCGCTGAGCAACCGGCAGTGCAACATTGAAGTGGCGCTGATTGACACAGAAGGCGAGACGGCGATTGACGTGTTCTACCTGACGAGCCAGGGGGCGAAGCTGGCGGTTGAAGCGCAGGAAGTGCTGGCTGCCGAGTTGACGGCAGCGATTGAAACGCTGCGAGCGCCGGCCGGGGCCTGAAGGGCTGCTCCGGCAAACCGCGTCCGCGGACCAGGCCTTAATTCACCTTTTGCGTAAGCGATCCGGTGCTTGCCAGATAGCTGGTGCTGCCGCTATAGACGGCCGTCAGGCTGTGCTGTGCCTTGGAGAGCGCCGCGGTAGAGTAGGTGGCCTTGCCAGCGCTGAGCGTAACTGTAGCCAGCTTTGTTGACCCATCGTTGAAGATGACCGATCCCGCCGGCGTTCCACCAGATTTACCGGTAACCGTGGCCGTGAGTGTGACTGAATGGCCTGAGGTGGACGGATTTGCCGACGAGGTGAGCACGGTGGTGGTGGCGGCCTTATTGACCACCTGATTGACCGCCTTGACTGAACCGGCGTTGAAATGGGAGTCGCCTGAGTAGGTTGCAGTGATGACGGAGGTGCCCACAGACAGCGTTGCAGTTGAATAAGCGGCCTTGCCGGCGCTGAGGGTTACGGTACCCAGGGGCACAACGACGTTGGTGGGCAGGAATTGATAGTAGAAGGCGACCGAGCCGGTGGCGGTGCCGCCAAACTGCCCGGTCACAGTGGCCGTGAAGGTGACCGGCTGGTTGAAGTTGGATGGATTGGCCGAGGAGGCAAGCGCGGTGCTGGTGGAGGCCGGGTTGACCTTCTGGTTGAGAACGGTTGAGGTACTGGAGGCAAAGTTGGTGTCACCGGCGTATTGGGCGGTGATGGCGGAGGAGGCGACAGGCAGCGCGGTGGTGGTGTAGCCGGCCTCGCCGCTGCTCAAGACATCCGTTCCGAGAAGCTTTGTGCCGTTGAGGAAAGTGATGGATTCGCCGTTGGGCGGGGCTCCGTTGGCTGAAGTGGTGTGGGATGTAAAGGTGACCGGCTGTTGAAACACCGAGGGATTGGGCGAGGCGGCGAGCGTGGTGGTGGTGGTTTCAGGCGCCGCAACCGGCGTGTAGAGGTAGCCGTGGGAGAGAGAGGCCACGTCAGAGTACGCTCCGACGATGAGGCCGGAGGGGTTGATGCCAGCGGCCAGGGATCCCTCATAGAAGCCCGCGCCCGCGGTGGCGCCGGGCACGTCGAAGCTGCTGAGGACGCCGGTGGCTGAGCGCACAAAGCCGTGCGCCAGGCCATTCGAGTCAGTGTAGGAGCCGGTGACGACGCCGGCACTGATGCGGAGCCCGGCAGTTCCCACGAACACGTCGTGGCCTCCCGCGGGGAAGATGGCGCCCGCCTTGGGAGCGCTGAAGGTGGTGATTGCGCCAGTGACGCCGCTGCGCACGAAGCCGTGAGAGACAAAGTCCGATCCCCAAAAGAGTCCGGCTACATTTCCATCCGCGTCAATGCTGACGGCCACGGTGCCCTCGTGAAAGCCTGAGCCCGCGCCGGCAACATCGATGGAGGAGTATGCCCCGGCGGCGGTGCGGATAAAGCCGTGGTAGGCGTAGTTGGCGTCTGTATATCTGCCCACGATAGTGCCCGCGGCATTGATGGCAGCGGGGTTGGTTCCCTGATCACTGTCGCCGGCATTGCCGCCTGAACCGGCCTTGCCCGCGTTGGGATCGTTGATCTCGGTCACGACGCCGGCCGCGGTGCGGTGGAAGCCGTGGTACAGATAGTTCCCGGCCAGGTAGAACCCCAGGGTGCCACCAGAGGCATCAAAGGCGACGGGAACCGTTCCCTGATTGCGGCCCGTGCCCGCGCCCGGGACATCGAAGGTGGTGAACGAGCCGCCCTTGGTGCGCACGAACCCATGGTCGACCCTGGTTCCCTTGGTGAACATACCCACCGCATCGCCTGCCGCATCGATGCCGAACAGGACGGTGCCGTGCGGATCGCCGGACCCATTCGGCACCGCGGCGCCGGGAACGTCGAAGAGGCTGAACACGCCGGCAGCGGAGCGGACGAAGCTGTGTATCAAGCTGCCATCGCTCGGATCCACGTAGACGCCGGCCACATCGCCGTTGGCATTGATGGTCCAGGGCAAGGTTCCCTGGTTGGCCGTGGGAACCACGAAGGTGACAAAGGGGGATGGGGTTGTGTTTTCAGTAGCGCCCTCATCCTGTGCCAGCGCCGCCTGTGCCAGCGCCGCGGTTCCGGCGCCGCATACCAAACTGAGGACGAGAAACGCCGCGCCGGCCGGCGCAGCCGCAACGATCTTCCGTGTCAGACCGGAAAACCCTGGCAACATCGTCATTTCCATTTTCGTGCTCCCAAAACCGCCTGTGCACCCGCTGGTGTTTCCTGCGCAGGCCGCAGTCCAATTCAGATTCGAAAGCATTCTACGCCCATCGCGCGGGATGGCCGGGGGAAGTGTCCTGTTTTCACATGAATATGGAACGCTGGACCGGCAAATGAACACAACCTTAACAATTGGCGGTACCCCTCGCCCTCTAGGATAGGAAGGGGCACCGCGCTTTGCCGCATCCGGAGATCGACTTACTTCAGATAAGCGCGGACGAGGTCGATGAGGTCTTCGGCGAGTTCGGGGGCGATGTGCTCTTTTGCGCCGTCGGCGAGGTGGAAGCGGATGTGGGTTTCAAGCACCTCACCCATAAGGCCGTTGACGCCGCCGCGGACAGCGGCAAGGAGCATGAGTTGGCCACCGCAGTCTTCGTCGGCAGCGAGGGAGCGCTCGACGGCATCGAGCTGGCCGCGGAGTTTGCGGAGGCGCTGGAGGAGCTTGAGTTTTTCGCGTTCGTGGTGGGACATGGAACTTCTCCTGGCGTGCTTGACTATACCCACCCCCAGTATGGTATCTACCAAGTGGGGGTATCGTTTGCTGCGTTTTGATTTTAGTCCCCACGCCCCCCACCCTGCATCCAACCAGAGAGGCTTTCGCATGTTCCGGTTCCGCGGCACGCGCACGAATCCGCAACGCACTGGCGGTGCGTTTGGCAGCACGCTGGCGGGGCCGGCGTGCGTGTGGATGCTGGCTGCTGGGATGGCGTTGGGTCAGGAGGGGAGTTCCCTGCCCTCGGCGCCGGAGCCGCAGCGGGCGACGCAGATGAAGGCCGCACAGGCAGGGCCGGTTGCGCCCCTTGTGGATTCACAGCGTGGCGGGATTGGACGACAGGCAGGCGACATGAGCCCGGTGGGCCACGAGCCGCAGGACGCGCCGATTGTGGCGATGGCGCCGCACCCGGAGAACAGCCGGTGGTGGCTGTCAGGGCAGGCGAACATCATCATGCAAGGCGATCTGCCGTTTCACTCGCCCTACGAGGGGACAAACAGCTTTGTGGGCAGGGGCGAGTACAAGACCTCGCTGGTGGGGACGCTGTACGCGGCAGTGCGGCCGACGCGGTCAATCCGGTATAACAACGACCTGATTCTGGATGTGGAGAGCGCGGGGGGGCGCGGGCTGAGCCAGGCGTTCGGCCTGGGCGGCTTTACCAATCTTGATGTAGTGCGCAACCCGACGCTGGGCACCAAGCCTTATCTGTCGCGCTACGAGGTTCACCAGGTGATCGGGCTGACGAACCAGACGACGGAGCAGGAGCCGGGGCCTTTTGCGCTGGCGCCGAGCGTGCCGGTGCGTCGGTTTGAGCTGCGCGTGGGCAAGATGACGCTTCCGGATTTCTTCGACGCCAACGAGGTGGGGACCGACAGCCACTTGCAGTTCATGAACTGGACGGTGGACCAGAACGGGGCGTGGGACTACGCGGCCGACACGCGCGGGTACACGGTGGGCGGCATGGTGGAGTACGACGACCGGATGTGGAGCGTGCGCTACGGAATCTTTGCGATGCCGACGGTGGCCAACGGGATTGACATGGAATGGGCGTTCAGCCGGGCGCATGGGCAGAATGGGGAGTTCGAGTTGCGGCACAGCTTTGTGCCGAAACGCAAAGGGACCGAGCGCGTCCTTTTCTATGCCAACAACGCGCATATGGGGAGCTATCGCGAGGCGGTGGCCGCGTACCTGGCGGGGACGGACAAGACGCCGGACATTACGCAGCATGAGCATTTTGGCGCGCTGAAGTACGGGTTTGGCTTGAACGCCGAGCAGGAGATGACGGAGAACCTGCGGGTGTTTGGGCGGTTCGGGTGGAACGAGGGGCAGCACGAGTCGTTTGCGTATACCGAGGTGGACCAGACGGTGGCCGGCGGAGCGGACTACGCAGGGACGCGTTGGAAACGGCCGGTGGACAAGGTGGGGCTGGCGATGGTGACGAACGCGATCAAGCGCGACCACCAGAATTATTTGAAGTATGGCGGGCTGGGATTTTTGCTGGGCGACGGGAACTTAAATTATGGGCGCGAGACGACAGTGGAAAGCTACTATAACCTGCACGCGTGGCGGGGGCTGTTCTACGCGCTGGATGTGCAGCACGTTGCGAATCCGGGATATAACCGGGACCGCGGGCCGGCCTGGGTGGGGTCGGTACGGGCGCATGTGGATTTTTAAAGACAGGGAATAGGGAACAGGGATCAGGGAACAGGGGCGGTGCCTCTTGTATACGCGTTGGTCTAATGCGCAAGAGCTTCCGGATAGGCGGTCACTCGACCGGAGCGGGGGAGAATCCCGTGCCTGACGCTGAATTCGCGCCTCGGCGATTCGAGCAGTTATTGTTATGGGGAGCGAGGATTGTGGATATGGGCGCAGGGTGGAGACAGAAGAGCGTTGCGGCGAAGGCAATGGTGGTTTTGGCTCTGCTGCTGACGGTGCAGATTGGTTTGTGTGTCGCAACGCCCTGGCTTGCGCGGTGGTCGGACTCGATCGCGCACAGGCCGCAGGGGGAGGATTGGGGAACGTTCGGACTTGTCCTCTGGGAGTTTTATCTCTGCCTGCTGACTTTGCTGCTGTTGGGGATTGCGGCGCTGTGGCGGCTGGTGGGATGGATCGGCGGGAAGACGAGAGAGCGGAAGGGTTCCGGTGATTGAGAAGGCGAGGCCTGGAAACGGTTCGCGAATCCAAGGCGCAATTACTTCCGGTTAGCCGGTTAACCACTCGAATCAGACACAATCGCGCTGTCATGCTGAGCGCAGTGAAGCATCTGTGGTTGCCTTTCGAAACTTCCTCATTGGCGGTGATTCGTCCGAGTCGAAGCTGCTGAACTTCCGAATGCCACGAGCGGCACGAAATGGGCGTACAATCGGGCCATTCTCAATAGCCGGGAAGTTTCCACATTATGCGAATCATTGCAATTCGCTTGCGACCAGCTTGTATCGCATTCTCGTGCCTCTATGCATTCGCAGGGCTGCTCGCTTTCATCCAGTCCTGTTTCCTCGAACAGATGCAGCAGTTCACTTTTCCAATTGGGATCATTGTGTTTCCGTTCGTGCATTTCAACCTCAACATAAATATTCCGAAATCCATGACGGCGTCCTCGCCCGTCATCTATGCTGTTGCCGCAATGTTCGCCTATGCGCTATCTGGCTGCATCACCGGACTGGTCGGGACTGGCCTATTCAATTTCATCGCACGCCTACTGGGCGGAATCGATGCGCGTTTCGTGAAGACGGCTGACGATTAGTTTTTAGGTTCTGAGCGTGTCGTCGCCAAACCGAAAGTATCGCTCCTTCAAAACTCTCAAAGGCAACCGCGGATCCTTCACTACGTTCAGGATGACAGCGCTGTGGGTAGGAGATGATGGCGGTGAACGGGCGTTGCGGGCCGGTTTGTCGCCAATCTGGAAGTGGCCGACCGGAAGGCGGCATCCCGGTTTCCCAGGCCTCATCCGACGCGGTGCACTGCGGCGGATGAGGCCTGGGAAATCGGACCCCGACAAACGAGTCACTACTTCACGTCAACGGTGTCGGCGGTGATGTTCCAGCCGCGGAGGGCGATGGCGGGTTTTTCCTGGCCTGGCGGGAAGTTGACGGTGACGGTTTGCTCTTCGCCGGGGAGCAGGGAGACGTAGTTCTGGCTGTAGTAGGCGGGGAGAATGCGGTCGCCGGTGGACGCGTCTTTGAGGGTGAGCTTGACCAGGAGCGCGGGGGTGGGGCCGGGGTTCTTGATGTGGACGGTGGCTTTGCGCTCTGCTCCGTCTGTGGCTACCGAGGCTGAGGCGGTGAGCTTGACTTCGGCGAGCGTGTTCAGCTCGCGGAGTTTGGCTTCGTCTTTGGACCACCAGTAGATGTTGCTGCTGAGGGGAGCGCCGGATGCGTCGGCTACGTTGAGTTCGACGAGGACGGCGTGGCCGTCGGCGAGTTTCTCGAGATCGGGCTTGCCGACGGAGGTGCGGGCGTTGGCTGCGGCTTCGATCTGGTTGGTCTGGTCGCTGAGGACCTTGCCGTCAAGGGCGAGAACGCGGGTTTGGACCTTGAAGGAATGGGCGTCGCCGAGGTTGATGAGGTCGACGTTGCTGTTGCTGAGGTCGAGCTGGGCGTGGATGGGCTCGCAGGCTTTTTGTGTGCCGTAGAAGCTGGACTGGGTGTCGTAGTCGTGGCCGAGGAAGTTCCACTCCATGCTGGGCCAGGCGGGCTGGGTCATCCAGATGAGGCGGCCGGAGTTGGGCTCCCAGAGGTGCGCGGCCATGCCCTCGAAGATGGCGCGATGGCCGGCGTAGTCGAGCATCTGGGCCTTGCGCTCGAAGTCTTCAAGGCTGGAGGGCGCGCCGAACTCGGTGGCCATGTGGTCCATGAAGGGATCGATGGAACCGTTGCCCTGGGCGTGGAAGTCGTGGTAGGCCCAGGTGTCGCTGATGGGCCATAAATCCTCTTTAGGAATGAAGGATTTGATGGCTTCAAGGGTGGGGACGCTGGGGATGCCGAGCTCGACGCTGAAGCCGCGGTTGATGCGGTAGTAGGTGTCGAGGGGCATGAACTGATAGGGGCCGGAGTTGCGGAGGTTTACGCGGTTGGAGCTGCCGGTGTAGTAGCGGGTGTGGTCGAGGGTGCGGACGAGGTTGGCGAGGCCCTCGTTGATGATGGGCTGGGGGACGCCCTCGTTGCGGCCGCACCAGACGACGATGGACGGGTGGTGGCGGAAGCGGAGGATGGTGTCTTCGGCGTTCTTGAGGAAGAGCGCGGGGTCCTGGGCCTCAATGTTGTAGCCCTGGGTTGACTCCCAGAAATCGTTCCACACCATGAGGCCGTACTTGTCAGCCAGGGCGTAGAAGTTCTCCTCGTCGTTCTGGCCCATCCAGTCGCGAATGATGTTGACGTGGGCGTCGCGGTGGAGGCGGAAGTAGGGTTCGAGATGGGCGATGCTGACGCGCTTGCGGCTGTCGTCCATGCCCCAGTTGCCGCCGCGGGCAGCGATGCGCACGCCGTTGACCTTGATGACGAGGTCGTCGCTGGGCCAGCCGCCGGCAACGGGCTTGACGGAGGCTGAGGCCTCGGCGCCGGGCGCGAAGGAGTGGACCCATGCGTAGCGGAAGAAGTCGCGATACTGCTCGGGGATTTGATCTTCAAAGCCGAAGCGGCTGGGGGTTTTGTCTTCAACCTGGCGGATGCCCTGGTGGGTTTCGTCGATGAGCGGGAGAGCCTGGTCGTGCGTGCGGGCGGGGAGGACTTCGACGCGCTTGAGATGGCCGGTGAGGTCAAAGAGCGAGGTCTCGTAGCTGACTTCGCGCATGCCAAAGTCGATTGTGCGCTCGGCGCTGAGCTTGCCGGCGGAGGTGAAGCGGACGGTGAGCTTGTGGAGGGTTGGCTCGCCGTAGCCGTTGGGCCACCAGAGTTTGGGGTTCTGGACTCTGAGCTGGGCGTAGTCGGCGGGCTGGAGGCGGACGACGGTTTCGCCGGGGGCAAGGGTGATGTGCTTGGTGACCTTGACGTTGCCAAAGGCGGCGGTGAGTTCGCCTTCGACCGCGGAGTTGGAGGTGTTGGCGAGCGGGGCTTCGATTTCGATGTCGGCCTGGCTCAAGTCGGGCCTGGGGAGAGTAGTGATGACATTGAGGTCGCCGACTTCGACGGAGCCGGTTGCGGTGAGGGTGACGTCTTGCCAGATGCCGGTGTTGCGGTCGCGGATGCTGGGAATCCAGTCCCAGCCCTCGGTAGCGCCGAAGGTGGGGCCGTCAAGCATCATCATGCCGCCGTTCTCGCCGGGGCCAGCCTTGATGGACTCCTCCTGGGCGATGCCGGGATGGGGCGGCGGGCAGACTTTGACGGCGAGCACGTTTTCGCCAGATACGGCGAGGAGCGAGGTGACATCAAAGTTGCCGCGAATGAATGCGCCGGTGATGGAGCCGAGGTTTTTGCCGTTGAGCCAGACTTCAGCGGCGTAGTTGATGCCTTCAAAGGTGAGGGTGAGGCGTTGTCCGCTGGACTGCGGCGGCGCTTTGAACTCGACGCGGTACCAATAGTTTTGGCGGGAGAGGCGCTCGGGGATGGCGAGGTTGTTGAGGCCGTAGTCGGAGTCGGGATAGACGCCGCGGTCGATCATGGAGGAGAGGACGGTGCCGGGGACGGTGGCGACGAGCCAGTCTTTGGTGGGGACGCCGGGTTTGGAGAGCGAAGCGCCGTCGGCCTGGATGCCCTTGAGGTCGGGCTCGGCGATGAGCCGCCAGCCGCCCTGGAGCTTCCAGGGATTGCTGCCGACGAGTTCAGTTTTGAGGTCAGCGGCGGTGAGGGGTTGGGCGACGGGCTTCTGGATTGCGCCTTTGCCGTGGGGCAGCGTGGAGGGGTCCTGGGGGGCGGTCTGGCCGATCATGCCATTGGTCTGCACGTCCCAGTGCTTTGAAGCTTCTTCATAGAAGAGGTCTTTGAAGGCGGGTGGCTCACCGGCGATGGCTTCGATCTGGGAGCCATTGAGCGCCTCAAGATAGATTTTGAGGGCGGCGATCTCTCCGCCGAAGTGACGGGCACCGAGGTCGGCAAGTGGGTTGGAGGCCATCTCAAGCCTGCCGGCGACTTTGCCCTGGGCCAGCGGCGTGGTGAGCACCAGTTTGCCGTCGGCGTAGAGGGTGACGGATTGGCCGTTGCCCACGGCGGCGGCGAAGTGCCAATCGGAGTTGGAGAGCTCGCCGGCGGCGGCGATGAGTTTTTTGGAGCCGAGGCCGTTGCCGAGCCAGAGGGCGAGGTGGTTGTCCTGGACGCCGATGAAGCGGGCGTCTTGAGCGGAGGGGTCGCCGATGCCAGCGAGGAGGAGTGTGCCGGTGAGCGGCTCGGCGGCGTGGAACCAGAAGGCGATGGACCAGGAAGCCTGGCCGGCGAGCAGGACGGCGCGCGGCTCGACTTTCCTGTTTTCGTCGGGGCGGCTGAAGGGCATGCGGGGCGGCTCAGGCGGGGCGAGCTGCTTGCTGAGGCCGGGGCCGTCGGGGAGGAACGTGGCGTTGTAGGGGCCATAGGCTGCGTCTGGAACGGACTGGGCTTTGAGCGGGGCGGCCAGCAAGACCACAAGGACAACGGCCGCGGTGAGCGAAAACACGCGGCAAATGTGAGGCAGGGGGGTCGAGTTCGACGGGACTTTGTTTTGGATTCGCATGAGACGGAACGTCCTTTCAGGGCACCCGGGCACAAATGGCAGGATACGCCAGTCTGGGGCGCACCCGAGTGAGGCGACGCACAGTCTGGCGGTGAAGTTTCAAAAACACGGCGAAGAGGCCGGTGGAGAGGGACGAAGGGGTTGCAGGGGTTGCCGGGAGGGCATTGAAGCGCGGTTGGGGCTATCGATGCGCGCCAAGGCCGAAGAGGTGCTCCGCCGCCTGGAGCAGGTCGTGGACGAGGCTCAGCGCCGAGGTGAGAACGCTTACTTTAGCCGGCTGCACGACGGGTTGGGGCGGGGGCTGCACGGGCTCCGGCAGGGTGTAAACGATCTCGCCGGGACGGGCATAGTGGAGCTTTTCGCGGGCCTCGTGCTCGATTTCGTTGGGGTCGGACTTGAGGCGCTCGACGTGTTCGCGCAGGTGGGCGTTCTCCTGCTGGAGTTCGTCGATCTCCTTGCGCAACTGGCGGTCTTCAGCGCGCTTCTGGTGCCAGATGGAGAGTCCGTGCTTGCCGTTGACGACGTGCCATGTGAGGAACATGGCGAGGCCGATGGCGACGACGGTTCCTGACAGGCGCCAGGAGCCGAGGGTCCAGTCGAGGGCGCGGCGGGGCGCCCGATCGTTGGAACGATCTCTTGAGCGCCTCTCGAACTGTCTGAATTCTTCCGGCATGCGGTTGAATCTTATCCCATTACAAACTTCTCGGCGGCCGCTTTGAGGGCTTCCATGTCGTGCTCGTTGCGCGCCTCGGTATAAGCCCGGACGACGGGTTCGGTTCCAGAGAGCCGGTAGCAGACCCAGGAGCCGTCATCGAGGACGAGCTTGAGCCCGTCAGTGCGGACAATGCGCGCGACCTTGCGCCCACCCAGTTCGGTGGGATCGGCCTTCATCTTTTCAGTGAACGCGGCTTTGACTTCCGGGGTCAAGCGGAAGTTCTCACGAACGGGATAGTAGGAACCAACCTTGCCAAACAGCTCGTTGAGCTGGACGCCGAGGGATTTGCCGCGGGTGGCGACCATCTCGGCGACGAGCAGGCCAGCGATGACGCCGTCTTTCTCTGGGACGTGGCCGCGGATGGTGAGGCCGGCGGACTCTTCGCCGCCGATGGCGATCTTGTCGGCAATGATGAGTTCGCCGATGTATTTGAAGCCGACCGGGGTCTCATAGAGGGGCACGTTGTGGTGCTCGGCGAGGGCGTTGATGAGGTTGGTGGTAGCCACGCTTTTGGCCACGCCGTTGCGCCAGCCGCGGGTTTCAACGAGGTAGTCAAAGAGCAGGGCGATGATGTAGTTGGGCTGGATGAAGGTTCCGTCGGCATCGACGATGCCGAAGCGGTCGGCGTCGCCGTCGGTGGCGATGCCGATGGCCGCGCCGATCTCTTTCATTTTGGCCTTGGCGTCGCCGAGCAGGTGGTCGTCGGGCTCGGGGGCGTGCCCGCCGAAGAGGACGTCGCGGTAGTCGTGGACGGTTTCAACGGGTACACCGGCGTCGCGGAGGATGTCAGAACTGTAGCCGCGGCCGGCGCCCCAGAAGGGATCGTAGACGACCTTGATGCCGGATTTGGCGATGGCCTTGAGGTCGACGAGTTCGGCGAGGCGCTTGAGAAAAGTGGGCTTGACGTCGGCGGTTTCAAAGCCGCCTTCGGGGGGATTGAGGTGACTGACGGCCTGGCCCCAGTCAGCGAGGTCGGCGATGGCGGACTCGATCTGGCGGGTGACCTCAGGCAGGGCGGGCGCGCCGTCGTGGGTGGAGAACTTGATGCCGTTGTACTCCGGCGGATTGTGGGAGGCGGTGAAGTTGATGGCGCCGGAGGTTTTGAGCTGGCGGACGGCGTAGGCGATTGCGGGGGTGGGCGCAGCGTCAGGGATGAGGATGGGGGTGATGCCGGCGCCGGCCAGTACACGGGCGGCCTCAGCCACAAAGCTCTCGCCGAGGAAGCGGGGATCGCGGCCGACAAGAACTCGATGGGGCTCGGGCTGGGTCTTGACGTAGGCGGCAATGCCGGCCACGGCCAGGTGGATGTTGGCCACGGTGAATTCGTCGGCGACGATCGCCCTCCAACCGGAGGTGCCAAACTTGATGGGTGTGCTCATGTCTTGTTTCTCCAGGTGTGCCGGCTTTCGCTGCCGCAAGGATCATAGTGCCTGAGACGGGCGCGGTGGGCAAGCCACAAGGCCCAAGCGAGCCTAGAGCATAGGATATGCCGCCGCAGAGGGGACAAGCCAGCGAACGCCGGATACATTGGTTGCATATCCTGATTCAATCGAGGAGCCGCCCATGCCGAAAACCACCACGCAAGCCCGCATTGCTCTGACCACCGCAGATAACCCCAGGGAGGCCGGGCAACTGGCTCGGACGCTGGTGGAGGAGGGGTTGGCGGCGTGCGCGACGCTGATTCCGGCGGTGCAGTCGATTTATCGGTGGAAGGGGCAGGTGGAATCGGCGACCGAGACGCTGGTGCTGCTGAAGACGGGGGCGGACCAGATTGCGGCGTTGGAGGCCCGGCTGCTGGAGTTGCATAGCTATGAGACGCCGGAGTTTCTGGTTTTGCCGGTGGAGAGCGGGAGCGCGGCCTACCTTGAATGGCTACAGGGGAGTTTGCGGCACAGCGAGGGGTCGCCGCATGGGGAGGTCTCGGCGGGGTGACCGAGGGGGCAAGGGTACCCGTCTGGTATTCTGAGCCAGGTTTACTGCCATGCGCTGGTTAGTCCTGGGCCTTTTCGTCTCGCTGATAGCGCTGCTGGTTGCGGCCGCGGGGATGACGATTCACATTTTGCTTCAGCGCCGGGCTCTCCGCCGTCATCCTGTTGAATTAATTGATATTAACAGGGACGAAGACGAGGCGGACGTTGAACAAGAGGTTTAGAGGAGGGGTATTGAACAACGAGATTTCTGCGCTGGAGAACCCGCTGACCGGCTCAGTCGCGGTTGACCCGACCGAAGCGACCACTCGCGGATGGGCCTGGCTGCGGGCGGGTGGAATGGTTCTGGGAGGCAGCGCGCTGATGGCGGTCTGCGCCCATATTGCCCTGCCGCTTTATTTCACGCCGGTGCCGCTGACTTTGGCGCCGTTTGCGGTGCTGTTGCTGGGGCTGCTGCTAACGCCGCGGCTGGCGGCAGCCACGCTGTGCGCTTACCTGGCGCAGGGCGCGCTGGGGCTGCCTGTTTTTGCGCCCAATGGCATGGGAGGCGTTGCCCACCTGCTGGGGCCGACGGGCGGCTACCTGATGGCGTATCCGGCGGCTGCCTGGCTGGTATCCACGCTGTGGCGCCGGAGCGGGCGGGGATTTGCGTCGGCTGCGGTGAGCGCGGCCGCCGGCAATGTTGCGATTCTGGCTTGCGGCGCGTTGTGGCTTGGCGCGGTGACGCACATTTCGGCGCGGATGGCGGTGACGCTGGCCGTGCTGCCGTTTCTTCCCGGCGACGCTTTGAAGGTTACAGCAGCCGCGGCCCTGGCAGTGGGGCTGAACCGCTTGCGCCGCCAAAACACATAATCTGAGATTGAAGCAACCGTTGCAGTCCGCACATTGAAAGGACCGTTGGAAACCGTGAGCAACCAGCAGTTTGAAACCGCACATCCTGAAAAGATCATCGATATCTCGATCGCGCACAGTCCCGACTCCGATGACGCCTTCATGTTCTACGGCCTGGCCACCAACAAGGTGCGCGTGCCGGGCTATCGCTTTACTCACACGCTCTGCGACATTGAAACGCTGAACCGGCGCGCACAGGACGAGGCGTTCTATGACGTGACGGCGATCAGCTTCCATGCCTATCCGTACGTGCAGAAGAACTACACGCTGATGGGTTGCGGAGGCAGCGTGGGCGAGGGCTATGGCCCGATGATTGTGTCAAACCGGCCGCTGGCGCTGGAAGATCTGGCCGGCATGAAGATCGCGATTCCGGGAACGCTGACGACGGCGTATCTGGCGCTGAAGGTCTTCAATCCGAAGCTGGAGACGGAGACGGTGCCGTTTGACCAGATCATTCCGGAGATTCAGGCGGGGAAGTTTGACGCCGGGCTGATCATCCACGAGGGGCAGCTGACTTACGCCTCAAGCGGGATGCACAAGATTCTGGACCTGGGCGTGTGGTGGCGGGAGACGACGGGCCTGGTGCTGCCGCTGGGCGGCAACGCGGTGCGGCGGTCGCTGGGCGCCGAATCGCTGCGCATTGTGACCAAGGCGGTGCATGACAGCATTCAACATGGGCTGGAGAACCGGGAGGCGGCGCTGGAGTATGCAATGCAGTTTGCGCGGGATCTGGACTCGCGTCTGGCCAACCGGTTTGTGAGTATGTATGTGAACGAGCGGACGCTGGACTACGGCGCCGATGGGCGGCAAGCGATCCGCAAGCTGCTTGACCTGGGCTATGAGCGCGGGATTATTACGGTTGCGCCGCAAGTGGATTTTGTTGATTAATGCAGGGTAGGGATGACGTCTGCGCCCCATCCCTTTCGCGAGACAGTGCGGAAGGGATGGAGGCGGGATGGGGGCTGGTTGGTCTGGGGTTGCGGTACTTTTGGCACTGATTTGATTACAGAAGGTCATTGAAAGCGCCCAAGAATGCCGGGCCCACTTATAAATATTTTCTAACCATTGCCGATAAAGCCAGCAATGAGGCTTTTGACCATGTCGTCCCATGCGCATCCTTCCTTTCTTCTGGCTTCGTCGAATCCTGAACTTTTGAGCGCGCTTGAGCTTCCGCTGGCAGCGTGCGGATCGCACGTGGAAGTCGTGCTGACAGCGGAGTCGGCGCTGGCCGCATTGACCGCAGCCCATCCGCCGAGCCTGGCGCTGCTGGATGCCAACCTGCGCGGCACGGAACCGGGCATGAGCCTGGAGCGCCTGCTGGCGGCGGTGCAGCCGGAGGAAGGGACGCGGCAATCTTCAATTGTGCTGATTGCAGACAGTGTGATGCAGGAGTGGCGGGACCGATTGGCTGAAGGCGTGATTGACGACGTGCTGCCGCCGACGCTGGAGCCGGCCTTCCTGCGCGTCCGCCTGGAGGCTGTGCTGCGCGCACACAGGGTTGCCGAAGAACTCGAGCTGCTGCAAGAGGCGGCTGCTTTGAATGTGCAATTAGACCGGCTGACTGAAATCTACAATCGCGAAGCGATGCTGGGGATGCTGTTTCGCGAGACCGACCGCGTGCAGCGGATGAACAGTTCGCTCTACATGATTCTGTTTGACATTGATGATTTTGGGCATTGGAATTCGCGTCTTGGAGCCGACAACTGCGACGAGTTGCTGTGCAAGGTGGTGACGCGGACGACGCGGCTGCTGCGGAGCTACGATCTTCTGGGCCGGGTGGGCAAGGATGAATTTCTGGTGGCGCTGCCCGGCTGCGGCAATGCGGATGCCCTCACGCTGGCCGAGCGGCTGCGGCAGGAGGTATTCGGCGAGCCGTTCCACGTGGAGGGGCACTCGCTGGTACGCCTGTCAGCTTGTTTCGGCCTTGCGCAGAGCAATGGCCGGTCGCCGGTAGTGGTACTTCGGGAGGCAGAGCAAGCGCTCGCGTGGGCCAAGGCGGAGGGGCCGGAGTCGATCCAGCGCTTTGGCGAGTTGGCACAGCCAACGCCGGCGCCGGTGACGTTTATCTCAAACACTTCCGGAGACGAACTGCTGGCCTGGTAGCACAGACGATGCTTTTCGAGGGGCTGGCAGAACAGCCCCTTTCAATCTCGGTCCGCTGACGTCTCAAGTTCAAGAAACTCCTGAAAGACATTGTTTGAGAGCAGTTGCCCTTGCGGGGTGAGGCGGACACTGTTGCCGTCTGGAACGATCAGACCCGACTGCTGCAGGCGCTCGACCACGGCAAAGGCAGACGCAACGAGACCGAAGCCGAATTCTGCTTTGATTGCGGGGAGGTCGACTCCGGCGTTAAGGCGCAGGCCGAGGAACCAGGCTTCCTCGTGCTGCTGGTGTTTCAAGAGCCAGGTGGTTTCTACCGGTTCCGGGTGATCGAAGAACGCCTTGAGGTCGCTGGTTGTGGTGGATCGCAGGACTCGGCCCAGGCGCGAGGATTCCGATGCAGGCAATGGCTCGCGCAGCATGGAGGAGGCGTCGAGGCCCAGGCCGAGGTAGGGGCGGCGCTGCCAGTAGCGCAGGTTATGGCGGGAGGCGAAGCCGGGGCGGCAGAAGTTCGAGATTTCATACTGGGCAAGGCCGGCGGCAGCCAGCGTCTCAATGGCTTCAGAGTACATGCGGGCGATGGCATCGTCAGAGGGAACGAGGCCGGCATGGTAACGCGCGCCGTGCGCCAGCATCTCGCGGCCGAGGCGGGAGTCCTCGTCCACCTCGAGCATGTAGATGCTGGCATGAGGAACGCCGCAGCCGATGAGAGTCTGGAGCGACTCTTGCCAGGACGCGAAGGTCTGTCCGGCGAGTCCGGCGATGAGGTCGACGTTGAGGTTGTGAATGCCGGCGGCGCGCAGACGGCGGATGTCATCGAGGATGGTTGCGCGGGTGTGGAGGCGGCCGCTAACGGCAGCCTCGCGGTCAATGAAGGACTGCGCGCCGAGGCTGACGCGGTTGACGCCGGCGGCGACGAGCGCAGCGAGAGCACTGTCAGCGAGTTGGCCGGGGGCGCACTCGACGGTGATTTCAGCGCCGGGCTGGAAGCGGAAGTGGGTGCGCATGGCCGCAAAGAGGCGCGCGATGAGTTCCGGGGCCAACAGGCTGGGCGTGCCGCCGCCGAGGTAGACGGTATCTACGCGGCGCGGCAGCTCGACGCCTAGGTGGGCCGCCCAGTCAGGGGCCGCAGCCATATCTTCAATGAGGGAGTTGACGTAGCGCTCATGGTCGCTGGCCGGATAGACGCCGGAGGCGAAGTTGCAGTAGGTGCATTTTGAACGGCAAAAAGGGATGGAAAGGTAAAGCCCCAGCGCGTCGTCGGCCATCCCAATCATGAATTGATTGTTTCATGCGACGAGGGCCGGGGAGCGGGGCCGCGAGCGCTTCCCTGCCCCGTGCAAGAATTGAGAGAAGGAGAAACGGATTGAAAGCTTGGCCCCTGTTGGGCATTGTGGTGATGCAGGGCATTTTGTCTCTCGCCCATTGGTTTATCTACCAGACATTCATCGCATTCTGGGTTCCTGTAAGCCTCGCGGGCACATGGGCACTGCGGGCGGGGCTGTCTGCGTTATCGATGAGCTTTGTGGTGGCCGCGCTCTTGGGCTTCTACTTTTCCGGGCGCATGGTTAGCCTGCTCTACAAGTTGGCGGCGGTGTGGCTGGGAATGCTGAATTTCTTTTTCTGGGCGGCCTGCCTCTGCTGGCTGACAGGGTTCGGCTTGTGGGCAGCAGGCGTTGCGGCAAACCGGCCAATCATTGGCGCGACGCTTTTTGGCCTGGCGCTTTTGGCGGCAGTTTATGGCCTGTTGAATGCGCAATGGATTCAGGTGCGGGAGGTTCGAGTGAAACTGCCCGGGCTGCCGGAGAGTTGGCGGGGCCGCACGGCACTTGTGGTCAGCGACCTGCACCTGGGACACATCAACGGGGTGCGATTCTGCCGGCGGATCGCGAAGTTGGGCGCCGGATTGCGGCCGGACATCGTATTTCTTCCGGGCGATCTGTTTGATGGCACCAAGGCCGATGCGCGGCGGCTAGCTTCTCCTTTGCGCGAACTCACGGCGCCACTGGGGCTTTACTACTCCAGCGGCAACCATGACGAGTTTGGCGGCGCGGAGCACTACGCTGAGGTGCTGGCCGAGACCGGTATACGGGTGCTGGAGAACGAGATGGTGGTTGCGGACGGGCTGCAGATTGCGGGCGTGCCTTATGGGGATTCGACTTATCCAATGCGGCTGCGAGCAACATTGAGTTCGTTGCAACTGGACCCGGACCGGGCGAGCATCCTGCTGAACCATGTACCGAACCGGCTGCCGATTGTGGAGCAGGCCGGAGTGAGCCTGCAACTTTCGGGACATACGCACGGCGGGCAGATTTTTCCGTTCACGTGGATGACGCGGCGGGTGTTTGGCAAGTTCACGTATGGGTTGCAGCGGTTTGGCGGGATGCAGGTGTACACATCGAGCGGGGTAGGAACGTGGGGTCCACCGATGCGGGTGGGGACGCAGCCGGAGGCTGTGCTGCTGCGGTTTGAATAAACACTGCGCAGAAGACGGTTCTGCGATAAAGTGGTTCTTTGTTTTGGAAAGGAATGCACGATGCAGCGTCTGCGCGACCATCTATCTCGGGCCCTGGCTTCAATGATTGTGCTGGCGGGGGTTGCTGCGCCAGGGCAGCAGGCCAGTCCGGCGCCGAGTTTCCGAACGGTGCTTTACGGCGCGGCTTACTACAACGAATACATGCCGGGCGATCAGGCAGCGCGGTTGGAGAAGGACGTGGCGCTGATGAAGGCCGCGGGCTTGAACGTGGTACGCATGGGCGAGTCGACATGGAGCCTGTGGGAGCCCGAGGACGGACGCTTTGACTACGCATGGATGGACCGCGTGGTGGATGCGATGGGCAAGGCCGGAATCAAGGTGATTCTGGGGACGCCGACATATTCGGTTCCGGCGTGGATGGCGCACCAGCATCCGGAGATTCTGGCGCGGCGGATGAATGGCGGCCGGTTCGGCGGGCCGGGGATGGACGCAACCTATGGCATGCGGCAAAACATGGACACCGACTCGCCGGCTTACCGGTTTTATGCCGAGCGGCTGATCCGGCACATCGTGGCTCACTACAAAGACAACCCGACGGTGATCGGCTGGCAACTGGACAACGAGACATCGAGCTACGATGCGGCGAACCCGGATGTCTTTATCGGCTTTCAGCATTACCTGGAGAAGAAGTTCGGCACGCCTGAGGAGTTGAGCAAGGCGTGGTTTCTGAACTACTGGGGCGAGAACCTGCACACGTGGGAAGACCTGCCGACGCGCGATGGGGCGCAGAGCACGGGCTACAAACTGGAGTGGTCGCGCTGGAGCCAGATGCGGGTGACGGATTTTCTTCGCTGGCAGGCAGGGCTGGTGCGGGAGTGCGCGGGGCGGGATCAGTTTGTGACCACAGACTATGGCAGCACGATGCGGCACGACGTGAATGAAGAGGCGATTGCCGAGGCGCTGGATATTCCCGCAAACAATATCTATCACGGGACGCAGGATCACTTTGATGGAGTGACGCAATCGATCCAGGCTGACTTTACGCGGTCATTGAAGCATGGGAACTTTCTGGTGACAGAGACCAATGCGCAGTCGACTGACTGGAGTTCGGCATTCCAGTTTCCGCCTTATGACGGGCAGATGCGCGAGGATGTTTATACGCACTTGGCGAACGGCGCGGATATGGTGGAGTACTGGCACTGGGCGTCGATTGCGGCCAACCAGGAGACGTATTGGAAGGGCGTGCTGTCGCACGATCTGGAACCGAACCGCGCATACGCGGAAGTGAGCCGGACGGCGCACGAGTTGGAGAAGATTGGACCGCACCTGGTGGGGTTGAAGATTCACAACGACGTGGCGATTCTTTGGAGCCGCGACTCGGGCAACGCCATCGACTTCATGCCGTTTACATCCAGCGCTTCGGTGCCATGGGGTCCGGGAGAGACGACGGCGGGGTACGACTCGCTGGTGCAGCAGATTCACCGGTCGCTCTATCGGCTGAATGTGGGTTCGGATTTTGTGTTTCCGACGACCAAGGATTTCTCTGCTTACAAGCTGCTGATTGTGCCCGCGCTTTACATTGCGGACGACGCGCTGCTGGAGCGTATCGCGGAGTATGTGAAGCACGGCGGCCATGTGGTGATGACGTTCAAGAGCGGGTTTGCGAATGAGAATTCCGCAGTCCGGTGGGTGCGGGCGCCGGGCCCCTTGCGCGAGGCGGCGGGGTTCAGTTACCAGGAGTTCTCGAATCTAGAGCATCCGCTGGGGTTGAAGGGCGATCCCTTCCATGCGGGCGACGACAACAAGGTTTCGTACTGGGCCGAGTTTTTGATGCCGGAGCACGCCAAGGCGGTGGCGTATTACGACCATCCGTTCTTTGGCAGATGGCCGGCGATTACGGAGAACGAGTTTGGCAAGGGCACGCTGCTGTATGAGGGAACGTATCTCTCCGACGCGCTGCAAACGGCGGTGTTGCGGGGCGCGGCGGAGAAGGCCGGGGTGGGCGGGGCAGACCAGCTACTGCCCAGCGCAGTGCACTCGCAACATGGAGTGAACCAGATGGGCAAGCGGGTGCACTACTACTTCAACTATTCTGGCGATGAAGTCAAGGCGAGCTACGGCTATGGCGCGGGGACCGATTTGTTGAATGGGAAGCCGGTGGGCAAAGGCGCGACGTTGACGCTGGCGCCGTGGGATCTGGCGATTGTGGAGGAATGAGTGGCTTCCATCCCCGGTCCCCAAAGACGAGGGACCGGGGGCACCCGCATCGTGGTTGGGATTGGCCGCCGGGACCGAGGCAGTACCCTCATCGTGGTTTCGATTGGCTGCCGGGACCGGGGTCGCCCGCCTATCATTGAGGAGCAGTCATCAAGGGGGATTCATGAGGTATGCATTGCGCCGCACCGGGCTCCGGATTCCGGCAATCGCATTTTTGTTTGTTGTTTGCATGGCCGTTTCCGGCATAGCACAGCGCAGGCACGAGGCTCCGAAGCCAACCGGGCCGTGGATGAACACCAGCCTCTCGGCGGACGAGCGCGCCGACCTGGTTTTGAAAGAGATGACGCTGGACGAGAAAGTGGCGCTGCTGCATGGCGTGGGCATGCCGACGGAAGATCCGCTGACGCCGGAGAATGCGCCTTCGAATCGCGGCGTTGGCTATGCGGTGGGCGTTCCGCGGCTGGGGATTCCGGGCATCGATATGAGCGACGCGGCGTATGGCGTGCGGTCAAGCCAGGCGAACGGCCGCTACTCGACAGCGCTGCCGGCGAACGTGGCGGCGGCGGCAAGCTGGGACACGCATGCGGCGTATGAATACGGCGCGCTGATTGGCCGGGAGCTGCGGGCGCAGGGCTACAACATGTCACTGGGCGGCGGCGTGGACATTACGCGGGAGCCGCGCAACGGGCGCACGTTTGAGTACCTGGGCGAAGACCCGGTGCTGGCCGGCACGCTGGTGGCGCAGTTGATTCAGGGAACGCAGTCGGCACACGTGATTGGCGACATCAAGCACTATGCCTTCAACGACCAGGAGAGCGGCCGCAACTCAGTAGACATCAGCGTGGGCGAGCGCGCGGCGCGGGAGTCAGACCTGCTGGCGTTTGAGATTGGCGTGATCGAGGGACAGCCGGCGGCGGTGATGTGCTCGTATAACCGCGTGAACGGCGACTTTGCCTGCGAGAACAAGTACCTGCTTACGGATGTATTGAAGAAGGACTGGAAGTTCCCCGGGTTTGTACTGTCGGATTGGGGCGGGACGCACTCGACGGAGAAGGCTTCAGCGGCGGGACTGGATAACGAGGAACCCGGGCGCGTTTTCTTTGAGGGCAAGTACAAGGCGGCGGTGGAGGCAGGGACGATTCCGCAGGCGGAACTGGATGAGCATGTTCACCGGATTCTGCGGTCGATGTTTGCCGCCGGGGTGATCGATTATCCGCGGGAGCGCGCGGTTGTTGACCCGTGGGCAGGGCTTGAGGTTGCGCGCAAGATTGAAGAGGGCGGGATTGTGCTGCTGAAGAACCGGAAGGCCGCACTGCCGCTTGAAGCCGCGCGTCTGCACACGATTGCGGTGATTGGCGCGCACGCGGACGTGGGCATGATCTCCGGCGGCGGATCGGCGCAAGTGGATCCTGCGGGAGGGAATGCGATTGCGGCTCCGGGCAAGGGAGCGACGCACTGGCAGGAGGAGATCTGGTTTCCGACTTCGCCGCTGAAAGCGATTGCGGCGCGGGCGCCGAAGGCAACAGTGAAGTACGACGCGGGCACCGACCTGGCGGCGGCAGCGGCGGTTGCTAAAGATGCGGACGTGGCGGTTGTGTTTGCATACCAATGGGAGAGCGAAGGCATGGACTTGCCGAGTCTCTCATTGCCTCACAACCAGGACGCGTTGATTGCGGCGGTGGCCGCGGCGAATCCGCACACGATCGTGGTATTGGAGACGGGCAGCCCGGTGACGATGCCGTGGGTTGAAGCTCCGGCGGCAATTCTGGAGGCGTGGTTTGGCGGCGTGGACGGCGCGAACGCACTGGGCAACGTGCTGTTTGGCACGGTGAACCCGAGCGGCAAGCTGCCGAATACGTTCCCGAAGAGCGAGGCGGATTTGCCGCATCCGACGGTTACACAGCCTCCGCCGGCTTCGCGGCACTTTGACGGCGCGGCCACTCCCGAGCAATGGGCCAAAGGGCTGCCGCCATTCCCGGTGGCTTACGACGAGGGCGTGAAGGTTGGGTACAAGTGGTATGACGCGGAGAAGAAGGCGGTGCTGTTCCCGTTTGGGTACGGGCTGTCGTATACCACGTATGCCTACTCGGGGCTGACGGTCGGGCGAGAGGGCAAGGTGAAGGTGAGCTTTACCGTGGCCAACACCGGGGCGCGCGCGGGAGCGGAGATTGCGGAAGTCTACGCGGCTCTGCCGGCTGCGGCGCAGGAGCCACCGAAGCGTCTGGTGGGATTCACGAAGGTCTGGCTTGAGGCGGGAGAGAAGAAGGCTGTCACTGTTGAAGTCGATCCGAAGTATCTTTCCATCTTCGACGAGCAGAAGCATGGCTGGACGCTGCTTCCGGGCGAGTACACGATCCTGGTAGGCGGCTCGTCGCAGGAGCTTCCGCTGAAGACTGCGATCCAGTTGAAGTAAGCAGCGAGATCGGGCGGGTTATTTTAGCCGCGTAGATTTGTGGTTTCCCAGGTCCCAAAGGCGGGACCTGGGGCACCCGGCTTCCGCTGAAGACTGCGATCCAGTTGAAGTAAGCAGCGAGGCAGAGATGAGTTGCGGGGCGCGGAAGATGTCGAGACATCTTCCGCGCCTTTCATTTTTCAGCGACTGATCTTGAGGGTCCAGGCGGGTTGCGAACGCAGGTCTTCAGGGAGTTCGGGGAGCTGAACGCTGACCCCGGTGGGCGTGTTTTTGAATTTCAATGGTGCGGTTGAACCGAGAAGCGTTACGGCCTTGACGCCGGTTACGTCTTTCAGTGAGAAGCCGCCGCTTTGCCAGCGCGGCAGAATGGCAAAGAGGTCGTTGCCCTTGGTGGTGAAGAAGGCTTCAATGGCGGCTTTGCCGGGCTCCTGCTTCTCAGTAAGTTTGGTTACGTCGTAAGCGATTTCAAACTCGGCGTTGTAGCCGATCTTGGGAACATCGCCGGCACTCCACTGGCGCGTGTTCTTCCACGGGCGGGTGCCGTAGATGGCATCGCCATTCACGCTGAGCCAACTGCCGATCTCAGTGAGGCGTTGCTGCATGATGACGGGGATGGTGCCATCGGCATTGGGCCCGATGTCGAGCAGGAGGTTTCCGCCTCGACTGACAATGTCGACCAGCATGGTGACCAACTCGCGGCCGGTGTGGTAGTCCTCAAGGCGCTCGGCGCGGTTGTAGCCGTAACTGAAGCCCATGCCGCGGCTCTCTTCCCAGGGGTGGTCCATGCCGCTCATGCCGGGGGTGTACTCGGTGGTCCAATAGCCGCCGTGCTTGTGGCGGGTTTCAGAGCCCCAGCGGTCGTTGACTACGACCTCATCTTTCACGGGGGAGTCGTTGAAGAGCCAGGAGAGCAGCTCAGTGCTGCGCCATTCGGCGGAGGGCAGTTCCCACTCGCCGTCGGTGAAGATGATGGAGGGCTTGTAATGAGTGACGACGTCTTTGAACTGGGGAATCATGTGCTTGCTGACGTAGCGCGACTTGTCAGTGAGCCAGAGCGGGTTATACCACTCGTAGAGTGAGTAGTAGATGCCCATGCGGAGGCCTTTGCTGCGCACCGCTTCGCTGAGATCGCCCAGCAGATCGCGTTTGGGGCCGACTTCAACGGCGTTCCAGGGGCGGTCCCAGGCTGCCGAGGCCTCCTTGCTGGGCCAGAGGGCAAAACCCTCGTGATGCTTTGAGGTAAGGACGACATATTTTGCGCCGGAGCGTTGAAAGAGGTCGGCCCACTGGTCGGGGTTGAAGAGCTCGGCCTTGAACTGAGGCGCGAAGTTCGGATAGGCATACGCGGAGCCGTAGCGCTTTTGGTGGTAGGCCCAGGTTCCAGCCTCGACGCCATTGGCGTTGGGGTTGTCGCGGCCCTCGACCATCTGGTGCCAGTACCACTCGGCATAGGCCAGCTTACCGGGAATGACGGGCGCGTAGGCGGGCACGGAGTAGACGCCCCAGTGAATGAAGATGCCGAACTTGGCGTCAGAAAACCAGGGCGGCGTGGGGCGTTTGTCAATGGAGTCCCAGTTGGGTTGATAAGCCTGCGCATTGAGGTTGGGCGCGAGGGGCAGGAGCATGAGAAGGGCAGCAACGGCAATGAAGACACTCCGCAGGGAGCGCAGGCAGGCAGCGGCGCGGATCTGGATGGCGGCTGGAACGCGAGACAGAGGAGGCAACATTTCATCTCTCCGGGGGCATGGGGTTGAAACTGAATCTCGCATCGGATGGTACCACGGCGAGATGTGCGGAAGGCATCGCGGATTTGCCGAGTTCAGCAGAGCGGCCGGGCGGGCAGCCGCCGGCTGAGCGGGGCGCGAAGTACAGAAATGCTGATAGACTTCTCTGCGGACGAGAATGCCCCTTGCGCCGAGCGTGGAATCGCGCCACTGCCGGCGGCGCCCGGAGTTATGCAGCGCGATGCGGGCATGCAAAGAAACCAAAGGAGACACCGTGCGCACTTTACGAAACTTCCGCTTCCTCATTCCAGCCCTTGCCGGACTGGCCGTGCTCGCAATCAGTATCCGCATCCAGGCACAACCTGCTGCAGAGGGCGCCACACCGCCTGCGCCGCACGCCAAGCAGATTCACTTGAAGCACGTTCTGGTGATTGCCCAGACCAAGGGGTTTGAGCACGATTCCATCTCCTCGGCGATGGCGGCGATCTTCAACATGGGCAAGCAGACCGGCCTGTGGGATACCGAGATGCGCACCGACACCAAGCTGATCACCAAGAAAGAACTCCAGGCGAATGCGAAGAATCTGAATTATTTTGACCTGCTGATCTTTGCCAGCACCACCGGCGAACTGGACCTGGACGACAGCCAGAAGGCCGACATGCTTTCGTTCATTCACGACGACGGCAAGGGGTTCGTGGGCATTCATGCGGCGATGGACACCAACTACAACTGGCCGGAGTATGGCGAGATGATCGGCGGCTGGTTTGACCAGCATCCGTGGATGACCTTCAACGCGCCGATCGTCAACGAAGACCCGAGCTTTCCCGCGGTGCGGCACCTGCCCGGCGCGTTTGTGAAGTACGACGAGATTTACCAGCCGAAGGCCTGGTCGCGGGACAAGGTGAATGTGCTGCTGAGCCTTGATGCAACGAAGCTGGACTATGAGAACAACCCGCGCATTCACCGCACCGATCATGATTTTGCGGTGGCGTGGAGCAAGATGTATGGCAAGGGCCGGGTGTTCTATTCAACGCTGGGACACACGGAGGACTCGTGGGACGACCCGGATGTGCGCACCATGTACTTTGAAGCCATCAAGTGGGCGCTGCGCATGACGGACGGAAGCACGGCGTCGCACTCGCGGCCGGCGGCTCACTAAGAGCGCGCATGAATCACGATAGGCCTCGCGGGGCATCCGCCACTTTTCTGTGGATGCCCCACGCGGGCAGGCTGGCCAGAATGCGCGCAATGCAAGGCCTGTAAGATATAAGAAACGCTTCAAGGGGTCATTCATCCATGCAACATTGCCGGCTGACAGGGCCGCGCGCGCACGTTCTGTGCTCGGCAATCATGGGTCTGTTGTGTGCGATCGGAATGGCGCAGGCGCCGGACGACTCAACACCGAAGGCCGATTCTCGTTCCAGCATTCCCTCGAAAGCCGAAGGCAAGAGTGCGTTGACGCGGACGACTGGGGCGGTTTTGCATAACCCGTGCAAGGGTCCGCACGTGGATATCGAGAGGCTCAATCAGCTTGGCATGGATACGAGCTTTCCGCCGTATGCCGACACGATTACCGGGGCCGACAATCCGCTGCGCAGGAAGATGCTGTGCGGCGACTGGACGTACCGCATCTTCAATCCGCCGAGCTTTACGGTGAACGTGCTGCAAGACTGGGTTCCGAAGTCGCAACAGGTTTTCATCGGGCAGCGGCCTACGTGGTCCCACGGGCCCTCGCTTGGGCTGATTGCCGACCTGGCGAGCATCCACCTGCCGGGGTGGCAGTTCACGGCGACGGGGATTTACGGCCACGCGAGCTGGTTTTGGGCCTTTGCCAATACGCTGAAGATGGCGCAACTGGTTCTCTACAAGCCTATGCTGCACGACCGGCTCTCAATCAGGTTCGGCTACCAGGACAACGACTCGGAGTTTGTGGGCACATCGGTGGGCGGCAGCATGTCTTCAGGCTCGCAGGGGGTTTATGCGGTGCTGCCGTACGAGGTGGGATTGTCGTACATGCCTCTGACTTCGCCGACCGTGATTGTGCGGGCACAGCCGGTGGGCGACTTTTATGCGAAGGCCGGCGTGCAGCGCTCGATGAGTCCGGATGGCGAGCCGACCGAGCTGGCGAGCAATCCGACGGGGTTCCGTTTCGCGCCCAAGGGGGATGGGCTGCTGAAGATCTTTGAAGGCGGGTATAACCGGGCAGCACGCGACGATGCGCACGAGTTCTGGGTGCGAGGGGGCTACTTTAACAACAGCACGCCCTATACCAACCTGAAGACCGGGACAAAGACAGCGGGCAACAACTGCGAGTTTCTGCTGGTGGACCGGCAGGTGCACCAGGGGGACACGGTCCATCCGAATCACGGGTTGTACCTGGGCGCCTCGGCGATTGCCGTGCCGCCGCAGATGAATGCGTATGCGCGCTATTACGAGTTGCGGATGTACCAGATTGCGCCGTTCCGCCGGCGGCCCAGCGACCTGGTCTCGGTGGTTTCGTCTTACTCGAACTACAGCAGCTATTTCACCAAGGCAGACATTGCCGCGGGAAAGACCGCGGCTACGCATGCCGCGACGTTGACCGGCAGCTATTCAATGCGGGTGCGTGCCGGGATTTATATGGTGGGTGGAGCGAGCTACGATTCACGGCCGGCGGTTACGCCGAGGCTGCCGGGGGCGCTGACGGTGACGGCGCAGGCGGCGCTTTTCTTTTGAGGCGGGTTGGCCTGCGCTGTGGTAGTATTTATTCCTACTGAGGTACACACCATGCCTACCATTGAAAAGCTAAGCATCGCGCTTCCCGTTGAAATGGCTACACTTATCCGCCGCGCGGTGGATGCCGGCGAATACTCCTCGAACAGCGAGGTCATCCGCGATGCACTGCGCGACTGGACCCACAAGCGCAACCTGCGCGAGCAGGGTTTGGCGAATCTGCGCAAGGCGTGGCAAGAGGCTGTCGCGGACGATTCGGAGGGGCTGGATGCGGACGCGGTTTTTGATCGCCTTGAGAGCAAGTACAACAGACTAGCTGAAGAATCCGGCCGATAATGCGCCTGAGTTTATCGCCTCTCGTTCCGGCTGATCTGGAGGGGATCGCGGAGTACATTGCCCAGGATAGCCCGCGTCACGCGGCGCGCATGATTCGGCTGCTTCGCGCGCGGATGAAGGAGATTGCCAGGCAACCGGAGCTCTATCGGCTACGGCCGGAGATCGGGGCGGAGGCGCGGCTGGCTACTGTTGGGAATTACGTGATTCTCTTTCGAATCCGAAAGGATACGGTCCGCGTCGAGCGGGTGGTGCATGGGGGGGCGGGATCTGCCGGCGATATTGGAAGAGGCTGAAACCTAACGTCAGACGCGATCAAAGGTGGTGGTCTTTCGCCCTTCGCAAAACAAATGATGAATGGGGCCGTCCGGCACCGCGAAGAAGGTTTGCGCGCTGACAGCATCTTCGAACTCACTCCCCTTCTGGCGGAACCTGTTCGAGCAGGCGCTTCCATGTCTTCTGGTTCCTGCGGAAGCTCTTTTTTAAATCGTCGAGAATGCGCTCGAAGTCGGAGTTGGTTTTGAGGTTGTTCCAGGCGGGATTCTTCTGGAACCAGGGATAGTTTTCGTTGCCGAGGTAGATGGCGCGGCGGAGCCAGTGGAGGGCTTCGCTGGAGTCGCCTTCGACGGCGAAGTAGGTGGCGAGGCGGTAGGCCATTTCATTATCGGCTTCGGCGGCGGCGAGGGTGTCGTCTTTAAGCAGGGCGGCGGCGCGGGCACGGTCGCCGGCCTGCACGTAGCAGAGGGCCAGGGTGGGCACGGCGATGCGCATGGACTCGTCGTCGTGGATGACACCTTCCAGGATCTCGATGGCCAGATCGAGGTGGCCCTGGCGCATCTGCTGATAGCCGGCCGAGGTGCGCAGCAGCGGGTGGCGCGGCTCAAGCGCAAGGCCCTTGGCCAGTTCGTTGCCGGCCAGCTCAATCTGATTGCGATAGTGGTAGACGCGGGCGCGATGGTTATAGAGGATGGGCGCGTTGGCGGGGTTGAGCTTGAGCGCGCGGCTGAACTCGGTGAGCGCTTCTTCATACATGCCGTCTCCGCGCAGCGCGAGGCCGGCGACCATGTGGACGTTCCAGTCGTTGGAGGCACTGGCCAGCAGGTTGGCGATGCCGTGGCGGGCTGACTCCTTTTCGCCGCGGGTGAGCAGCATATAAATGCGGTACATATTGGCCTCGACGGAGGCGGGGTCGAGTTTGAGCGCTTCATCAAAGGCGCGGCGAGCATGCATTACGTGAATCTGTCCGCCGAAGCCGTGGCGGACGTATTGCAGTTCCGCGATGCCGAGGCCGGTCCAGCCGGCGGCGAAGGCGGGGTCTTTGACGCTGACACCGGAGAAGAGCGCGTGAGCGCGATCAAGATCAGCGCGCGAGCCGGTACGCACCATGAAGGAGCTGAGCAGGGCGCGGGCCTGGAGATACTCTTCGCTGACCGGGCCGGGGAGTAATGGATCGCGAAGAGCGGAACTGGAGGTAGAGCGCGCGGCGTCAAACTGGTCGCCTGCGCCGAGACCGTGGAGCGCGGCGAAGACCTCGTTGGAGATCTCGGTTTGCACGGCGACCAGGTCAAGCGAAGCAACACGGATCACGCCGCCGGAGCGGACGCTTTGCGCGGCGACATCGAGCAATTGCCAGTTGAGGTCAAAGCCCTCGTCGGAGCGGAGAAAGCTGCCGGCGAGGACGAACGAGACGAGCAGTTTTTTGCCGACGGCGAGGGGGTCCATCTGGGCCATGGGCACTTGCATGAGCGTGCTGGAGGGGCGAATGACGAGAGCGGGAATGCGAGCGAGGCGCGCGGCGATGGCGTCAGCGAGGGCAAAGCCATAGAGCGGGGCGATGCCAGCGGCGCCGAGATTGGCAAAGGGGAGCACGACGAGAGAGTTCTGCGGGGCGCGGTCGGCGGCTGACTCGCGAAAGCGCTCGGCCAGCATGGAGAGAAGTCCGGTGGTGCGCTTTTCAGCTTCTGCCTCAGTGGTGGGCAGGTTGGCGGCTGCGTCGCCGGGGATGACGCCGGTTTCAATGCTGAGCGCTTTCATGATGGTCTTGAGGGCTTCGCGCACTTCAGCGGCTGAGGCATAGCGCGAGCCGGGATTCTTCTCAAGGCATCCGGCAATGACGCCTTTCAACTCAGTGGAGATGCCGGGGACGATTTCGTCCAGGTCTTCCGGCGTGGAGAACTGGATGGCGCGGATGACCTGGAAGTCCTCGCTGTCAGGGCGGGCAAAAGGATGGCGTCCGCTGGCCAGCTCATAGAGGATGACGCCGAGGGCCCACACATCCGACTGGGCGCTGGACTCACCGGTCACAAACTGCTCGGGAGCCATATAGCGGATGGTGCCGCCGCGGGCGGTGGAGGCGTCTTGAACCGAAGCGGCGGCAGATGCGGGAGTGGAGGCGTCCGCTGGCGCGTCCTCGGGGCGAAGGCGGCGGGCGAGGCCGAAGTCGAGAATCTTGACCAGACCGCCGTCAGTAAGCATGACGTTTTGCGGCTTGAGGTCGCGATGGAAGATGCGCAGCGCGTGGGCGGCGTGGAGGCCATCGGCGATCTGGATGCCGACCGAGAGAACCAGTTGGAGGCTGGCCGGGCCGCGGGCGATCAGTTGGTCCAGCGACTGGCCGGGGACGTATTGCATCACGATGAAGCCTTCGTCGCCGCTTTCGCCCACCTCGTAAATGGCGCAGACATTGGGGTGCTCAATGGCCGAGGCCAGGCGCGCTTCGCGCAAGACGGTAGAGCGCAACTGCTGGGCTGAGAGCTGGCCGGTGCGGAGAATCTTCAACACTACCGGGCGCTGGAGGAGCAGGTCGTTGGCCAGGTAGACCACACCGCTGCCACCGGCGCCAAGACGGCGGAGAATCTCATAGTGCTCGATCGTCTTTCGCTTTGTCACAGGAATCAAGTTTAACGTTCCGCGCATGAGGAACGTCTAAGGTTGAAAGCATTGACAGGCAGGACGGATTTGATGAGACAGGCCGTAGAGATGGGTGACCGGGCTTCGGCCTGGCGGCTGCTATGTGGCGCCGCCGCCGGCGGTGAAATCGAGCCTGCGCCAAGGGCCAGAATCCGCGGGCTGAATCTGTTACCTTCTTACTGAGAATGAACTGCTTGCGCCGAGTGAGTGAAGGAACGGCTCGAAGCCCAGCAGGAGGCCTGGCGATCTGCGCGCTGGCCCTTGCGGCCTGGCCCTTGGCTGCGCAGCAGCCAGCAGCACCGCCTGCCGCGGCCGACGCTCAGCAGCCCAGCCCTGGAGCACAGGTGAGGACCGGAACGAGCAGCGGACTGGACACCGATGCGCGGCTTGAAAATCTATTGGCCGATCACGAGTTCCTGGTGCTGGAGTCGCAGTTAGACCAACTGCCCGCGGAGCAGGCGCAGCTTTATCGCGGTGTTCTGGCCAACCGCTCGAACGATCTGGACAAATCAATCAGTTTGCTGGAGCCACTTGTGGACAAGGTGACAGCGAGCGGCAACCTGGCGCAGGAAAAGCTGGTGCGCAAGGCGCTGGCGGAGGATTATCTGCGCTCCGGCGATCTGGCCAAGGCCGCCAAAGCCTACCAGGCGCTGGATGCGCGGATGCAGGGCCACCTGAGCTCCGACGAGACAGACGAGATTGAGATGCCGCTCAAGCTGCTGCCGCTGGCGTTGGAGAATCCGCCGATGACCGTGGAGCCCTGCGACCCGTTCCGGCTGCAGGTGACCCGGAATCCGCTGGGGCTGACAGATATTCCGGTGTATGTGGATGCGCGTCCGCACACATGGATGCTGGACCCGACAGCGCCCTTCAATTTGATTTCGCGTTCGCTGGCGAAGGAAGCGGGACTGAAGGTTTCGCTGGAGCCGACCACGATCCGTACGCTGACGGGCAAGCCGATTCCGATGTATGTGACGGTGATTCCGCGGTTCACGATCGGCGGCCGGCTGACACTGCGGAACATGACGGTGTTTGTGTACGAGGATGCGGACTACTACTTTCCCAAGTCGCATTACCAGGTGGAGGGTGTGCTGGGATATCCGGCGCTGGCGGCGCTGGGCAGACTGACCGTTACGTCGAATGCGACGGTGGAAGTTAGGCCGGTGAAGCAGATTATGGCGGCGGAAAAAGACGATTTGTTGACCGAGGGGGCGCGGTTTTTTCTGGATGGGGACCAGGTGATTGTGGCGCTGGGGAAGGGGGGAGCGGAGGGCTCGAAGGCGGGGGAAGAGCGGATGTTTGTGGTGGATGCGGCGGGGCAGCAGACGTATCTGACGGCGCGCTACTATGACGAGCACAGCGGGGATTTTGCGGGGCAGAAGATGGCGTTGCTGGCGATTCCGGGGGAGCCGGGGATGGATCCGCAGCCGGCTTATATTGCTGAGAGTATTCCGCTTACGGTGGGCGGGACGACGATCAAGGTGCATTACATCGAGGTGCTGACGCAGTCGCTGGGCAAGGCGTCGCTGGACGATGTGTATGGGGTGCTGGGGGTGGATGTGCTGGACCAGTTGAAGGAGTATACGTTCGACTACCGGACGATGCGGTTTGCGGTGAGGGCGGAGTGAAAAAAGCAGGGAACAGGGAATAGGGACGAGGGACGCAGGGACCAGGGACGTGGGGTTACTGGGTAGTTAACTTTTGGTGGCAAAGGTTTGCTTCCAAGGTGCGGAAAAGGGGCCAAAGGTTTGCTTCTATGGTTCGGTTTAGCGCGAAAAGGTTTGCTTAAGTGGTTGGGAAAAGTGACATTTTTAACCTTAGAATTGACCCTTTTTTGAAATTCGGAACCATGCATGGTTCGACATATTGGGGGTTGGTTTGCTTTAAATTGACCCTGTTTTGCGCAAAGGGCGTTGAAACGGGGTGGTTTGGCGGCGTAAGGCGTTGAAAAGGCTTGGGTTTTCTTGTTTTTGTTGACTGTGGGGATGGGCGGGGTTAGCGGGGCTGGCGGGGCTAGCGGGGTTAGCGGGGCTGGCGGGGCTGGCGGGTTTGCAAATCAGCGAGTTAGCGCGGCTTCGCCGCATGAGCGAGTCAGCGGGTCAGCGGGGCTTCGCGGGGTTGGCTAGTTGGCGGGGCGGGGTGAAGAGGCTCGCTCCAATCGTGACAATCAGGGTGACCGAGAAGGCGGAGAGGGCCGTCCAAAAGAACTGCGCCCACTGGCTGAAATAAGTGTGGAGGACGGCTGTGAGGCTGTGGTGGAGGAGGGCGGTAGCTGCGCCGGCGAGGAGGCCGGCGAAGGCGGCGTGGGCGGTGGCGCGCTTCCAGAAGAGGACGAGCAGAAGGGTGGCGAAGAGGGGGGCGTTGAGGGCTGAGAAGGCCAGGAGGAGCAGGGCGGCAAGATTGTGCGCGCCGAGGGCCGCCCAGGCGGCGGCGATGGTGAGCCCGGTGAAGGCGACGGCCGACCAGCGGCCGACGGCGAGGAGATGGGCGTCGGGCGTGGGGGTGCTGGGTGAGCGCCGGGTGAGGAAGGGCTGGTAGAGGTCGCTGGTGAAGACGGCGGCGAAGGCGGAGAGGCTGAGGGCGAGCGAGCTCATGAGGGCGGCGAGCAGAGCGGTGAGGCCGAGGCCGAGGAGTCCGTTGGGCAGGACGTGGGCGAGCAGGTTGGGGGTGGCCATTTCGTAGTTGAGGATGGGCTGGCCGGCGGGCGCGAGAAGGACCTTGCCGGTGGCTGGATCGGTGAGGGCGGGGACGAGACCATTGCCCTGCTCGGCCTCGGGACGGACGACGGTGGTTTCGTGGAAGATTGCGCCGTTCTGTTCGCGGGTAAAGGTGGTGGTGCGGGGCGTGGGCAGGCCGATGGCGATGAGGCCGGGGAGGATGAGGAGGGCGGGGAGCAGGAGGCGGGGGATGACGGCCAGGAGCGGGGTTTGGCGGGCGGCGGCGGTGGATTTGGCGGCGAGGGGGATCTGGAGGAGGCGGAAGTCAGTGCATGCGTAGCCCACGCCAAGGACGAGGCCGAGGGCCAGGGCGGCGAGGGCCAGATGGAGGCCGGAGGGGGAGCCGGTGGCGAAGGGGTAGAGGGTGGAGGGGGCGAGGGAGTCGAGAAGCGCGGGCCAGCCGCCGATGGTTTTGAGTCCAAGGAAGACGACCGGGAGCAGGCCGGCGATGAGGACGAAGAGTTGCAGGGCGAGGTTGCGGATGACTGCGCGGAGTCCGCCGAGGAGGACGTAGCCGAGGACGACGAGGGCGGGGATGGCGGCGGTGAAGAGGAAGATTCCCTGGAGGGGCCAGTCCATGGCGCGAAAGAGGCCGTCGAAGAGATGGAGGGCGTGGAGGATGCGGGCGGTGAGGGCAAGGGAGGCGGCGGCGGTGACGAGGGTGGCGAGGGCAAAGACGGCGGCGAGGAGGGTGCGGGTTTTGGTGTCGAAGCGGAGGCCGAGGAACTCGGGGAGGGTGCGGGCTTTTGAGGCGTAGAGGAGGGGGACGATGAAGCGGCCGGCAAAGAGCAGGCCTGGGATTGCGCCGAGCGAGTAGAAGGCCGCGGCGGAGAGGCCGTAGCGGGCAGCGGCAGCGCCGAGGGCGAGAACCTCTTGCGCGGCGAGGCCGGTGGCGAAGGCGAGAGCGCAGAGCCAGGCGGGGAGTGTGCGGCTGGCGGAGAAGAGATCGGCGGGGGTTTGGATGCGGGTGAGGAGGAGGTAGCCGAGGACGAGGGAGATGGCGTAATAGACGAGGGTGATGAGGCAATCAGTGGAGGTGAGGATCAACGGGAGGGGCTCCGGGGTGCGGGTTTGGTCTCTTTCACTTTAGTGCATTTTGGGGGTGGGGGGGCGGGGCGGGGTTGTTGGGTTGGTGATGTCCGGTATCGCGTTCTTTGCCGGTGGAACGAGATCGACCGAAACGCACTTTGCTTGGCGCACAAACAAGAGGCAGCGTCATAGATATAGACCTCCTATGGGCTGGGAAGCCTAACCTAGGGCCCCCGGCCTTCGGACTCGCCCTCTAGGAACCTCACAGCATGGTAGATAAGAAAGCACTCTACGATGATGCCCGGAAGGCAAACGAGGAGCCCAACGTCTGTCATCTGCCGCAACACGACTCCAAAAACCACCCATGCCAGGACTAGATGCACTAAGAAAGCTCCTGTAATGATCTCCCAGAACTTCCTAGACGACCATCGCGCTTTGAAGAAAGAGATCATTCCTCCGAAGGTAACGACGGTAACGAAAATCGCGGTCAACCATTTGTCCGGAGCTCCCATGGCCACCGCGAAAAGAGCCGCGATGAGCGTAACCGCCACAGTGATTACCTGCTCCCAGGTGCTCGTCCGAGTCTGAAGTTTCTTCTTATCGTGCACAGTTGTAAAGGTCCCTTCCGGCCTTGACGACGCTGATCGTTGCTCCGACCGGACCTAGTTTCTTCGCTACTGGGCAGGTGGCCCGGCCAGGTATTCACCTCTGGTTTTCCTTCGATGGATTGTGCCCCATCCAAGCCGCGTCCTTTGCGGGTTGGGTGGGGAAGCAGGATCGTTCGCCTTCCTGCAAACCTATTCCCTGCGGCAGCCGATTCCCCCGGAGGAAGGCGGTCCGTTGCGACTCGATCTCGACTGTGCCCTTCGCTCCGGACGCATAGTGCTGGAAGCTTGACCACGGCCAGTCCTCCGGTTTGGCACACAGCCCTCGCGCGACCGGGTTGCGGTGGATGTAGCGAATCACTTCGGAGCGGGCCTCTTCTTCGTGGACGTTGCTGTCGTAGTACCGCGGCTGCCAGAAGGGGCGCTCAGGCCGCCGAACCGACACGGAGAGTTTGAGCGCCTGGACCGCGCGGGCGAGGGCTCCGATTCGCGGTTCACTGACGAGGAGGTGCACATGCTCGGGCATGACGACGTAGCCTGCGACGACGAAGTGATAGCGGGCGCGGATGCGCTCCAACGCGGACTCGAAGAGTTGGCACGCGGTAGTGGTCTTCAGATAGGGCAGCCGGCGGTGGCAACTGAACGTCAGAAAATGGAAGCCGCCGGTCTGCTGGTATCGAACGAGTCCGCTAGGCATTTGGGGTAAGGATACATTGCTTCATTTGGGTTCGTGCGATCCCAGGTCTCAGAATCGAGACCTGGGGCACACGGGTTCGGTGGTGGGTGGGGAGTGGGAGAGCTGGGGTTCGTGCTTTCCCACCCTTCCGCAAAATGCGCGGAAGGATGGGGCACCCGCCTTTTTGGCTGAGAAAGGGTGGGCCACCCGCCCCTGACACTTCGTGCGGCTCTGGATGCATTTTTGCGCAAGTTGCAAAGTCGTGCTCTGACGCTTGGTGCGGCTCTGGATGCATTGTTCCGCAGGGGCTGAAGCCCTCGTCCTTTTTGGGGACCTTTTCGGCACGACTGAAGTCGTGCCCTGACACTTCGTGCGGCTCTGGATGCATTTTTGCGCAAGTTGCAAAGTCGTGCTCTGACACTTCGTGCGGGTCCGGATGCCTTTTTTCGCAAGGTGTAAAGGCGTGCCCTGACACTTGGTGCGGCTCTGGATGCATTGTTCCGCAGGGGCTGAAGCCCTCGTCCTTTTTT